>Ga0209274_10000010_pt1 | contig 233547 bp, 214 predicted proteins | sample HubBroMetageREF1_FD_188343 | JGI IMG/M metagenome (GOLD analysis project Ga0209274, IMG submission 188343) | Reference soil microbial communities from the Hubbard Brook experimental Forest, New Hampshire, USA - Hubbard Brook CCASE Soil... | ecosystem: Environmental > Terrestrial > Soil >...
ATGCAGGCTGCAGTCGGCGCAGGAAGCCGGCGACCACACCATCTTCATTGCGGAAGTGGAGGACGTGGTGGTGCGCCAGGGCGAACCGCTGCTGTTTTTCCGCGGGAAATATCGGAAGATCGGGGAACCAATGGCGGACTAAACTTGAAAAAGCCGCTCGCCACTTTTCGGGTCGCCGAACATCTAACAAACAGTGGCCAGTTGCCAGTGGTCAGTGGCCAGTTAAACCCGGGCTCGCGTTTGTACTTCAGGTTCGACTGACCACTGGCCACTGATCACTGGGCACTGATTTGGGGGCATACATACATGGCAGAGAAAGTCGCAAAGAACGAAGCTGAGTGGAAGCAGAAGCTTACGCCTGAGCAGTATCATGTCACCCGCGAGGCGGGGACTGAACCCGCCTTTACCGGCAAATACTGGAAGACCAAGGACGCGGGGACTTATCATTGCGTCTGTTGCGGGGAGCCTTTATTTGATTCCTCGACCAAGTTCGATTCCGGAACCGGCTGGCCGAGTTTCTTCCAACCTGCGGAAGCGGCGGCGGTCGAGGAGCACAAAGATTCCAGCTACGGAATGGTCCGCACCGAGGCGCGCTGTTCTAAGTGTGGCGCCCACCTGGGACATGTGTTCGAGGACGGTCCCGCGCCGACTGGGCTGCGCTATTGCATGAATTCCGCGGCGCTCGATTTGAAGCCGAAGGAAAAAGAGAAGAAGTAAGAAAGCTCAGCCACGGATTACACGGATCATCACGGATAGATCAATTCTGGGTTATCCGTGGAAATCCATCCGTGGAAATCCATCCGTGGAAATCCATCCGTGGAAATCCGTGTGAATCCGTGGCTGCCTTAGGTAGATCTACGCGCTGGCGGTTGCGGCCAGTGACTTCTGCGGCTCTGCCGCGGCGGGCTTTGCAGCCTCCGCCGGCTTTGCCTGTGTCTGTTGCTTGCCCTCGACGCTCCGCACCTGGATGCCGCCTTTGAGGATGGCGCCGTCTTCCACGCTGATGCGTACCGTGGAAACGTCTCCCGTGACCGAGCCTTCGCTGCGGATATCCACGCGATCGCTGCAGTCGATGTTTCCGCTCACCTTGCCCATCACCACAACTTCGCGGGCGGAGATATTGGCCTGGACGTTGCCGTTGCGGCCGATGGTGACGCGATTATCGGGCAGGCTGATCTTGCCTTCGATGCGGCCATCGATATAAAGCGCTTCCGCACCGCTGATTTCGCCCTTGATGACGAGCGTGCGGCCAATGGTGGCCTGCTCGATGGGCGCGCTGACGGTTTTGACTGGGTTGTAAGCGTTAGGGTTGGAGGCTGGAGCGGCGGGCTTCCCGCCGTACGTGTACTCTGAAGATTGGAGCATGCTACCTTCCTTGGGTCCGCGCGGCGCCCCCGTTGGCGCCATCTCTGCGGGGAATCTGGAATTTTGGGCCTCGGTTGTTCCGTTGGTCCAATCCGACTATCGCACAGAGGTAAGTAATCCTCCGAGATTACGAAAGAGGCTGTACGGTTGCGCGGAGGGGTTCGCTGGTGTGGCAGCTAATGTTTTGGCGCGGTTGAGGTTGGCAAGGAACCTACTGTTCTTCCCATTCGCCCTTCGCAGTTTTCCGTAACAGCTGAACGCCGGCACAATCCGACTGCAGGACCTTCAGTTCCGGGATCGTGGATTCAAGTGCAGTAGTAGGATCCAGTTCGACGGCGAGGTCACCGCTCGCAGGTTTTGACTTCCTGTCATTGGCGGGCGGAATGACCTGAACAACGTAAAGGCCCGGTTCGACCGTAGAAAACTCGTACGAGCCGTCGGCAGCTGTGCGCTGCGTTTCCACGACTCGCGACGAACGCAGGTCCAGAAGTTTAACCGCGGCTGATTGAAGCGGCTGATCTTCCTCGCCTGCGTCGCCTGGTGCAATTAACTTGCCGCGCAGAGCGCGGACCGGCAGTGTCTCAAAAGGCCACTCGATCTCGATCCCGGTGTCAAAATCACCATCCGTATGGACCGTAACCTCGTTCGAAGAGAAGAAGTATCCATTCTTCGCTCCCGCGGTATACTTGCCGGCCGGCACCGCGAAAAAATGTGCCGTTCCGTTAGAATCGGTCACGGCGGTGACCGGAACCCTGCGGTGCCCATTTGCGTCGGCCAGTTCTCCTCCCGGAGTCAGCACGACTCGAATCCCTGGAAGCGGCGCCTGACGGAACGACAGCGTTACGGAGAATTCGGAACTGACGTCGTAGGGTGTAAATATCCAATCAACGAAGCAGGTTAACCATTTCGGTTTCGCGGGCGCTTCGTTCGACTCTTGATCTTGCGCGAATGAACAACCGCATATGATCGCGACTGCCACTGCTAGCCATACCGCCTTGAATCTCGCACGAGCCATCGGGCCTCCCCGCGTCATCAGACTCTATGCCGTAATTTGGCGCTCACGACCGTTGGATGCATTCGCACGATTCCAGTTGGCCGGCGTCGAACCTTATTACGATTCCTGTAACTCTTCCGAGAGTTCCTCCCATTCCTTGATGAACGCAGCGTGGGCAGCCCTGTGCCGGTCGAGTTCCTGCGATTGCCGCTGGCTCTCCTCGGCGCTGACAAAATCCTGCAAGGCCGTTTCACACTGCGCAATCACAGTTTCGGCGCGGCTGATTTCCCCTTCCAGTTCACGAATGCGGTCCTCCATCTTCTTGCGCTTGATGGGATTCATGCGCTTTGCCTTGGCCGCGGGAGCGGCTTCGGCTGAGGCCTGATTGCCGTTGGAAGGCGCGGGCGCAGCCGGCTCACTCATGCTCAACTGTGCGCGGATGGATTCATTCTGCTTGGCGCTTCCACCCTGCTTACGCCAGAGGTAATCTTCGTAGTTGCCGGGATAAATCTCGACCTTCCCATCGCCAATCTCGAAAACCCGCGTAGCCAGCTTGTCGATGAAGTAACGATCGTGCGAAACGAAGACCACCGTGCCGGTATATTCCATCAGCGCATTCAGCAGAACATCCTTGGCTCGCAGGTCGAGGTGGTTCGTCGGCTCATCCAGCAGCAGAAAATTCGCCGGATGCAGCAGCAAACGCAGGAGAGCATAACGGCCGCGCTCGCCGCCGGAGAGCACTCCGATCTTCTTGAACACGTCGTCTTCGGAAAACAGGAAGCAGCCCAGCAGGCTGCGCAGTTCCGTCTGGGTAGAGCGCGGAGAGGCGTTGCCCAGGTCGTCGATCATGCGCGCGTCGGCATCCAGCTCCTTGTACTGATCCTGGGCAAAGTAATCTGCTTCAACGTTGTGGCCGAGTTTGTACTCACCCAGCGTTGTCTTTTCCTCGCCGGCGAGCAACTTGATCAAAGTGGACTTGCCCGCTCCGTTCACACCCACGAGCGCAATGCGGTCGCCTTTCTCGATCAAGAAATTCACATCGCGAAAGACTTCTTTTTCGCCGACGTTTGATCCCGGCTTGGCGGGATAGGTCTTTGCCACCCCAACGAACTCAGCCACAATCCGCCCGCTGGGCTTCGGCTGCGGAAACGAGAAATGAATCGTCTTTTCTTCCGGAGGGACCTCGATGCGCTCGATCTTTTCCAGCTCTTTAATCCGGCTCTGCACCTGCTTGGCCTTGGTGGCCTGGTAGCGGAAGCGGTTGATGAATACTTCCAGCTGTTCGATGCGGTCGCGCTGGTTTTTGTACGCAGCCTGCAGCTGCTCGTTGCGCTGCGTCTTCTGTGCCAGAAACTTGTCGTAGTTGCCGGTGTAAAACCAGAATCGCTTGTTCCATATTTCCGCAATCTTGTTCACCACTACATCGAGAAAATAACGGTCGTGCGAGATGAGCACCAAGGCATGCGGATAATCGTGTAAATATTCTTCCAGCCAGTTGCGCGCTTCCAGGTCGAGATGGTTCGTGGGCTCGTCGAGCAACAGCAGGTTGGGCTTCTGCAACAGCAACTTGGCCAGCGCCAGCCGCATCTGCCAGCCGCCGGAGAATTCATCCGTTTGCCGCTCCCAGTCCTCTTTGCGAAAGCCCAGTCCCTGCAGCACGCGACCCACTTCTGCTTCGATCGAATATCCATCGCGGGTCCGGAACTCGTGCTCCAGGCTGTGATATCGGTCGGCCACCTCGGCATACTCCGGACTGGTGTGGTCGAGCTCTGAGATTTTATGGGTGAGCGTTTCCAGTTCCCGCTCGATGGCGTGCAGTCCGGTGAAGACCGTCATGCATTCCGCAAACACAGTGCGCCCGGAAAGCGAAAGCCCATCCTGCGGCAGATATCCTGCGGTGGTGCCCTTGGCGACGATGAGCGAGCCGTAGTCGAACGTGTCCAGCCCGGCGAGAACCTTCATCAGCGTGGATTTGCCCGTGCCGTTCGCACCCACCAGGCCGACGCGGTCATGGGGCGTGATCAGCCAGTCGGTGTTTTCAAAAAGAAGTTTGTGGCCGAAACGTTTTCCGGCGCCGGAAAGCTGGATCATGGGCTGGATTCATCGTCTCATAAAACCAGTACCTAGACCCTAGTCGTGAGTCGCGCCGCAGCTTTCGGGAAGGGCATGGCTCGGGAAGGGCATGGCTTCAGCCGTGCCGTAACGAGGCAACGAAGGCAACGGCTTTAGCCCCTGAGTGACGTTTTCTACTGAAGGAGCTGCGCGAGACGAATCAGGGATGCGCTGCGGCCCGCGCGCCGCGGCTTTCGGAATACCTGCCCCACAGCTCACTGTGGAAGTGAATGAGATGCGGTTTACCGATCTTTCAGTTTCGGACGTTCGCACTCCTCGGTTCCCTTCGAAAGCATCCTCAACGAATCTATGTGCAGCAGGTTGGTCGGGGAGCTCAGCTCACCTTTGACCTCCACATAGTCGCCGATGTGCTCGACGGCAGCGCTTTGGTTTTCGATTTTCAGCAACCGCTTCGCCTCAGGGTCAATCAGCGCGATCTTCTTGCCCTTGGCAACACATTCTTTCGCGCACGTCGGATTGGTACCCGTGAATGCGCCCGCGCTGGCACGGCCACTCGCGCACGATTCATCGGACAGCCATCCCCGGATGACTTTCTTCCCTGCGGAAGTGGAGGTCTGATCCGCCGCCGAAGCATACACAATCAGAATCAGGAGTATTGGGAGGCCAAAAGCCTTCATGTCCGCTGCTCAGTTCAAAGACAAAATGTAGCATAGGGAGGAGGCCGTTTTTAGCTAGGGGGGAAGACACCACAGTCAACGGCGTCCCGGATGCTTTCAGGAGTGCGCTGCGGCCCGCGCACCGCGGCTTTCGGGATACTTGCCCCACAGCTCGTTGTGAAACTGAATGCGCTCAAGCGCGCGATCGACAACGGCTTGCAGTTCATGCGCATACTTCACTTCGCGGCCTTTAGCCAGCCGCTGCCGCGCTTCTTCCGGAGTGAACCAGGTAGGCTTCCGCATGGGCTCATCGGGGCGCCGCATTTCGTGAACTTCCATCAAAAAGGCTTTCACCACAAATTCCTGCACCCCGCCCGGCTGCCAGAACACGCCCTTGGAGTGAATGTAGAGATGAAAGTGGCGCGGCTCGATGGTGCCCAGCGCTCCCGCTTCTTCGGCCGCTTCGCGTTCGGCGGCCTGGCTGTGCGAGAGGCGAGCCTCAGGCGATCCCTTGGGAAAGGTCCACTTATTCCCGCCGTTGGTATTCACCAGTAGGAATTCCACCCCCGCGCCCCGCTTGCGGTAACAGATCGCGGCCACCTGCAGCGGCAGCGATTTCGCAATGCGCGGCGAACTCATGGGACGCCCTCCTGCATTCATCTTAGATGCAGGACATTTCAGCAATGTTAATGTGCAACAAAAATTGTGCAGGTAAGGGGTTACTGTAGTTACCAAAAGGGGACGCGATCTCTAGAACCCGCGCTCCTACACCGGAATCTCGGCCTAGGCCCGGTCGTAAAAGCGAAAGAAAAGCGCCTGCTTTGAGACCGGCTCAGCCTTCGCGGTAAGCTCCGCCATCTGCTGCTGGTTCAGCGGGGTGAACTCGCGCGCCAGTTGAATATTTTGTTCGAGCTGCGGAATGGAATCGCAACCGATGATGACGGTACTGACCGGCAGAGAAAGCGAATAGCGCATTGCCTGCCGCATATCAATCGTCCCCGGAGTCGGCGCCAGCACCATCCCTTCCCACATATGCTTCTGCTGTTCAATCGGCGGAGGCGTCCATGACGAAAGCAGCCGTCCGCGCGCCGGCACCTTCATTCCAATAACGCCCATCTGCTTCTCCACCGCCAGCGGCAGCAGCTGCTCGGAAAAGCTGAAGTGATGCGGGTCGGCGGCGTTCACTGCCATCAGAATCGTGTCGAACGGATAGCGGTGAATCGCTTCAATGAGCGAGTCGGGACGGTAGTGTCCTGTAATTCCGAGGTAGCGCACGATCTTCTGATCGCGAGCTTCGAGCAACGCCTCCATCGCTCCGCCCTTGGCAAAGATCTCGTTGATGTCCGTCATGGTTCCAATGTCGTGCAGCTGCCACAAGTCGATGTGATCGGTTTGCAGCAGCTTGAGCGAGGTTTCAAGCATCTGCTTCGAGCCCTCGCGCGTCCGCTCTTTCGTCTTGGTCGCGAGAAACGCATCGCTGCGGCGGTGCTTCATCACCTTGCCGACGTATTGTTCGCTCCACCGCTCCGGCCCGCCATAGATTGAAGAAGTGTCAACGTAATTCACGCCCAGATCGAGAGCTCGTTCGATGATGGGCACAGCGTTGGCTTCGTTGTTGGCCTTTTCCAAAGCCGCCTGGCCGCCCAGGCTGAAGATGCCGACTTTGTATCCGGTTTTTCCAAGATTCCGGGTAGGCATGGAATCTGAAGTCGAAGCATTGGAGGGCAGAGGCCTGGGAACGAGAGCTGGCTGTGCGCCCGCAATCTCCGGAAGAGCGGCTGAGCCCAGCGCCGCCGCCGTCATGATTCCGCCGGCCTTAAGAAAAGCCCGCCGATTGCTGTTCGATGATTTACCGGATGATGATTTGCCCGATGTAGTTTTGCTCATGACGTCCTCCCGGTCCCGTATGCCGTCTACATTAACGCCAATATCGATCCGAATCCACGGTTAAAGTGAACGGCATCACCTCCGGGCGGACCCAATCAGACTCACCAGAGAACAAGAATAGCGATCGAAGAAGCTAGATAGTTTCATGACCCCTGGACATGACACTGCCTGGGAATCATATCGGGTCGTCGGCGACGGTGGTCCGATAACCATACCATTGCGTGCGCTGTGGAATACACCTGCTCCTCAAGCGGGCTGAGGGGTATCCTGATAGGTCATACCACTATACCTAACGACCAATACCCGCCAGTTAGCCGCAAAAAAGACCCGCTAACCGCTCTGGACCTGCGGTATAGTAGCCACACCTCGCCAGTATCCCCCCGGCTGGCCGCGTGCGGGAGATCACCCTGTGTACAAGGTTGTGCGCACTTCTCGCCTGTACGAGCAAATCGTGCAGCAGATCGAAGAGTCCGTCCTTAACGGCTCGTTGAAGCCCGGCGACCAGCTTCCCGCCGAACGTGATTTAGCGCAACGTCTCGGTGTCAGCCGCACCGCGGTGCGCGAAGCGGTCAAGACGTTGCGCGAAAAGGGTTTGGTCGAAGCCTATTCGGGACGCGGCACCTTCATCACCAACGGAACCTCGCAGGCCGCGCGCCAATCCTTCGACCTGATGATCAAGGTCGGCCAGCAGGAGGGCTCGTCGCATCTCACGGACCTGCGCCTGATCCTCGAACCCGGAATCGCGGCTCTCGCCGCCGCGCGCCTGCAAGAGGAGGATCTCGCGGCCATGCGCGAGGCCATCGCCCTGATGGATCGCTGCCAGAAAAACCCCGAGGCCTACATCGAAGCCGATCTCGATTTCCACCTTGCCCTCGCCGAGGCCGCTGGCAATCCCTTGATTCTTTCCTTGATCGATTCCATCGTCGGACTGCTGCGCCAGGAGCGCATAAAAATCTTTAACATCGAGGGCGGACCGCAGCGCGGTCAGGTTCACCACAAGCGCATTCTGGCGGCCATTGAGAGGCGCGATCCCGAGATGGCACGCAGCGCCATGCGCGCCCACCTCGAGCAGGTGCGCGAAGATTCGCAAATCCCTGCCTGCAGCAAGTCTTCCGACAAAAATGCTGCCGGCTCCAGGATTACAGTGTAACCAGACCGCCATCGACGCTGCGGCGGTCATTGTCCGCTGAAACCCTCCAGGTGTGGTCCGGCCCCCCGGCGAGACTAGGCCGAAAGATGGTACGTGAAGAAGGCCAGCGTTCCCGACGACAACACGACTCCGACATACCACCACTTCGAACCGCGAATTGCAGGCACGAATGCAAGCACCGTCGCGAATACCGCTGTCCCCAAAACCATCTTGTATTCGTGTTGCGGCCCGGCCAGACTGTCAACCAACCGGTCTGCCCTGGACGGGTTGAGCAGAGCAAGCCAGAGCAGCGCTGTCAGCAGCGTTCCAGCAGCTCCCAGCAGGTGGGAAAGTTGGCGGCCCATGTCCTTAGCATCTTGTCACAAGAATCGTGTTGCAGAATACGGAGCGGCGGCGAAATGCGGAAGAAGTGAATTGGTCGGGGCGATAGGATTTGAACCTACGACCCCCTGCGCCCAAGGCAGGTGCGCTACCAGGCTGCGCTACGCCCCGACATAACTAACGAGATCGATTCTAAAGACTTTCCAACTTCATTGCCACTCCGCCTGCTTCCTGGCCTTTAGTCGTTTGATTGCGGCATCACCATTCCCATTCCTCCCACACGCGTGAGATTCCTCCTCCTAAAGAAAATGTTTGAACAGACGATGAAGTACTTGAAGACGCTTAGCACACGGCCGTTCACAATTTGGAACCTCACTCATCCCAAAAAGCCGCGATCCAGCAGACGCAACCGGGTGGGCGGCCACGCGCAGCCTCTCGCCGGTCTGGAATCATGTCCAATTCGGAAAGGATCGAAAACGAATGAGCGAGAGCGACATCGTCAACGATTTCCTGGTCGAGAGTTACGAAAACCTCGACCGCCTGGACCGGGAATTAGTCGGCCTGGAGAAAAATCCTGATGATCGCGACGCGCTGGGCAGCGTATTTCGCACCATTCATACCATCAAGGGCGCGTGTGGTTTTCTGGGCTTCAACAAACTGGAAGCGGTGGCGCATGTGGGCGAAAGTCTCCTGACCCGCTTGCGCGACCGTCAGCTCACCCTGAATCCGGAGATCACCACCGCTCTGTTGAGCATGGTCGACGCGGTCCGCCAGATGCTGAGCCAGATCGAGAAGGCCGGGCAGGAAGGCGAGCGCAATGATTCCATGCTGATTGCCACTTTGACCCGCTTGCAGCAAGCGCCTGCGCCGGTTGAAGTGGCGCCTGTACCGGAGAGCAGGTCCGAAGCGGTTGGCCTGCCGACTTCGATTGGCGACATTCTGATGCAACGGGCGGGAGTCACGCCGGCGCAGATCCAGTCGGCGGCAGAGAAGCAAAAAGAAGGAGACCCGCGGCACCTCGGCGAGATTCTGGTGGAACAAGGCGCGGTGCGGCCGGCCGATGTGGTGGAGGCGCTGCGCATCCAGCGGTCGTCCCGCGCGGGCGGGCCAGCTTCGGACAGTACCATCCGCGTAGATGTCGGATTGCTCGACAAGGTGATGAATCTGGTGGGGGAACTGGTGCTGGCGCGCAACCAGGTGCTGCAATTCGCCAAGCGCATAAAAGACACTGGTTTTCTGGCCGCGTCCCAGCGTCTGAACCTGATCACCACCGAACTCCAGGAAGTGGTGATGAAGACGCGCATGCAACCCATTGGCAACATTTGGGGACAGTTCCCGCGAACCGTGCGCGATGTCGCCCTGAGCTGCGGCAAACAAGTGAACATCGAGATAGAGGGCAAAGAGACCGAACTCGACAAGACCATCATCGAGGCCATCAAAGATCCGCTCACTCATCTGGTGCGCAACTCCGTCGACCATGGCATCGAACGTCCCGAAGACCGCGTCAAGGCCGGAAAGAGCCCGGCGGGGCGGCTGGTTCTGCGGGCTTTTCACGAAGGCGGACAGGTCAATATTGAAATCAGCGACGACGGAGCGGGGTTGAACGTCGAGCGCATCCGCAAGAAAGCCATTGAGCGCGCCTTGGTCACCAGCGAACAAGTTGCAAGCATGAGCGAGCAGGAAATCTTCAATCTCGTCTTCCTGCCCGGATTCTCCACGGCGCAGAAGGTGACGAACGTATCCGGCCGCGGCGTCGGCATGGATGTGGTCAAGACTAATGTCGAGAGAATTGGCGGCACCGTCGATCTGCAGTCCAGTTTCGGCCGCGGCACCACCGTTCACGTCAAGATTCCTCTGACTCTGGCCATCATTCCCGCGCTGGTGGTGACGTGCGGCGGCGATCGCTACGCCATCCCACAAGTGAATTTGCTCGAACTGGTCAGGCTGGAGGCGGAGCAGGCGCGCACCGCCATCGAAATGGTTCACGGCGCTCCGGTCTACCGGCTGCGCGGGCGCCTGCTGCCGCTGATCTATCTAAGCCGCGAACTCCAGCTGGAAGAAAGCGGCGAGCGCGCCGATGCCGTCAACATCGTGGTGTTGCAGGCCGATGACCGGCAATTCGGCCTGGTGGTCGACGAAATCAACGATACCGAAGAAATCGTCGTCAAGCCGCTGCGCAAGCAACTGAAGACGGTGAAAACTTTTGTCGGCTCCAGCATCATGGGCGATGGCCGGGTGGCGCTGATCCTCGACGTGCTCGGCCTGGCGCAGCGTGCCGGCGTGGTCAGCGAGTCCCGCGCGCGGCCGGTGGCCGAAAAAGCGGCGGAAGTGGCGGAGACTGCGGGAGAGAAACAAACTTTCCTGCTTTTCGCCGGTCTCGACGATTCCCGCATGGCCATACCACTCAGCACTCTGGCGCGGCTTGAGGAGTTTCCCATTTCGCAGGTGGAAATGTCGGGCGGCCAGTGGGTCACGCAGTATCGCGGCCGGATCCTGCCTCTGATTCGACTCAGCGTCGTGCTGGAAGAGCGGCGGAACCGGCTGCGAGCCCTGCACGCGCCCCCAGCGCCGGATTCAGCGCTGCTGCAAGTGCTGGTGCTGAATCATGAGGGACACAGCTTTGGCTTGGTGGTGGAACGGATTCTGGATATTGTCGAAGACCGGGCGGATGTGAGGTCGCCGGCAAACCGTGCGGCCGTGCTCTATTCCGCGGTGATTGGCAATCGGGTTACGGAATTGCTCGACATCCCCGCAATTCTGCGTGTCGCCGGAGTGAGCGCGGCGCGGCCCAGGCCGGTGACGAAATCTGCCGAGGCCGCAAATTAAGCCATGGCCCAAAGTTCACAATATTGCACGTTCTATCTGGACAAGCTTCTGTTCGGCGTGGAGCTGAAAGGCGTTCAGGAAGTCATTCGGTCGCTCGAAGTGACCCGGGTTCCGCTGGCGCCTGCCGCGGTCAGCGGCCTCATCAACCTGCGGGGCCAGGTTGTGACCGCTGTGGATCTGCGCCGGCAGCTCCAACTGGAGCCGCGCCCGCCCGGCTTACCCGCGATGAATGTCGTGGTGCGCTCCGACGATGGCGCGGTTAGCCTGCTGGTGGATGAAATTGGCGATGTAGTCGAGGTCGAGGAAATCAGCTTCGAACCTCCACCTGGAACCTTGCGCAGCTCCGTCCGGAGCATGGTCCAGGGCGTCCACAAACTGAATGGCCGGCTGCTGCACGTGCTGGACATCGAAAATGCTTGCCACATCTGTGCCGATGGACAAACTGGTTTTGGCGATCACAGCTCCGAGAACCGCATTACCGACAAATCCGATCTCGCAGACTAAAAGGATAATTTGAAATGAAACACGCGCAAAGGCCGGAGCCGAAGGTCACGGGAAAGCGTTCGCAGCAACAAACCAAGGTTGACCATGCTGGCCAGGTTGCCGCCATCCGCAAGTCACAGGCGGTGATCGAATTCAACATGGACGGGACCGTCGTTGACGCCAACGATAATTTTTTGAAGGCGATGGGCTACGCGCTCGAGGAAATCAAGGGCAGACACCACAGCATGTTTGTGGAGGAAGCCTACCGGCAGAGTGTGGACTACCGGGAATTCTGGGCCAGGCTCAACCGCGGCGAGTACGTTGCGGGAGAATTCATGCGCCTGGGCAAGGGCGGGAAAGAGGTCTGGATTCAGGCGTCTTACAACCCGATCATGGACCTGAACGGCAGACCGTTCAAGGTGGTGAAATATGCCACCGATATCACGGCGCAGGTCAGCACGATGCAGAAGGTGGCTGAAACCGCGGTGAACCTGTCATCGGCGGCGGAGGAGCTGACCGCGGTCAGCCAGCAGATGAGCGCCAACGCGGAAGAAACTTCGGCGCAGACGAAAGTCGTCTCTTCGGCCACGCTGCAGGTCAGCCAGAACCTGCAGACAGTAGCCACCGGGGCGGAGGAGATGGGCGCCAGCATCAGGGAAATCGCCAAAAACGCGACAGAAGCGGCCAAGATAGCAACTTTTGCGGTGAAAGTAGCCGAGAGCGCGAATGCCACTGTTTCCAAACTGGGCGACTCCTCCACCGAGATCGGGCAGGTGATCAAGGTCATCACTTCGATCGCGCAGCAAACCAAGCTGCTGGCTTTGAACGCGACCATTGAAGCTGCCCGCGCGGGCGAAGCCGGCAAGGGCTTCGCTGTGGTGGCCAACGAGGTGAAAGAACTGGCTAAGGAAACCGCCAAGGCCACGGAAGACATCAGCCGCAAGATCGAAGCCATCCAGACCGACACCAAGGCGGCAGTGGAGGCGATTGGCACCATCAGCGAAGTCATCAACCAGATCAATGGAATTTCCAGCACGATTGCCACGGCGGTGGAGGAGCAGAATGCGACCACCAACGAGATGTCGCGCAACATCAGCGAAGCCGCGCGAGGCAGCGGCGAAATTACCAGCAACATCAGCGGGGTAACTGAAGCTGCGGCCAGCACCACGCGCGGGGCCAACGACACGCAGAAGGCGGCGGAGCAACTGGTGGAGACCTCAAGGCTGCTGCGCGACCTGGTTGGCAAGTTCAACATTGGCGGCAGCGCAGCTGACAGAGAGCCGGTGGCGGGCGGCGCATCGTCGAGGAGCAGGTCAGCGCGGGCCTCAGGGTAAGTGCAGCGGCGCATGGCAGAGTGCGCAATTCCAGAGAGGAAAAACGCATTGGACAAGGCGCCCATACGCATCCTGGTGGTGGATGACTCGGTAGTCATTCGCAAGCTGCTCTCGGACACGTTGGCGGCGGACGGCGACCTCGAAGTGGTGGGCACAGCCAGCAACGGGCGCATCGCTCTGGCTAGAATTGCACAGCTCAAGCCAGACCTGATCACGCTGGACATTGAAATGCCTGTAATGAACGGGCTGGAGACGCTGGCGGAAGTGCGCAAGTTGTATCCCGCGCTGCCCGTGATCATGTTCAGCACGCTCACCGAGCGCGGAGCGTCTGCGACACTCGATGCGCTTTCGCTGGGCGCGTCTGACTACGCCACCAAGCCAAGCAATACCGGCAGTCCTGCGGTTGCGATCGAGCGCATTCGCGACGAGCTGATTCCGAAGATCAAAGGCATGTGCGGCGTAGCGTCGCTAAGGCTCGTGCCCCTGCCCCAGGTTCGCCCGGTGAAGACTCGGGTACGGTCGAATCCCCGCATCGAAATTGTGGCGATAGGCGCCTCGACCGGTGGTCCCAACGCCCTGGCCGAAATACTGCCGCGCATTCCGAGCGACTTTCCCGTTCCCATTGTCGTGGTGCAGCACATGCCGCCAATCTTTACCCGGCTGCTGGCGGAGCGGCTGGCCAGCCGGTCCGCCATTCCCGTGGAGGAAGGCAGCGCGGGCGTAGTTCTCTCCGCCGGGCGCGCCTGGATCGCGCCGGGAGACTTCCACATGAGGGTGACGCGCGCGGCCGCCGGCTGCCGACTGAATCTGGATCAAGGAACTCCTGAGAACTCCTGCCGGCCGGCGGTCGACGTTCTGTTTCGCTCAGTGGCGGCGGCCTATGGGGAGAACGTTCTCGCAGTGGTGATGACTGGCATGGGCTCGGACGGCGTTCTGGGAGCGCAGGATATTCGTGACGCCGGCGGAAGCATTCTGATTCAGGACGAGGCTTCCTCCGTGGTGTGGGGAATGCCCGGTATGGTGCACGCTTCCGGGCTGGAGGATGCTGTCTATCCGGTCGACCAACTGGCTGGGGAAATTACGCGCCGCGTACTGCAGAGCCGTGGCCCTCAGTCCCAGGTTGCCCGGGAAAGGGCCGAGCAGAAAAGCGGCGGGCAGAGGATTGTCGAGCAGAAGATCGTCGATCAGAAGATCGTGGTGCAGAAGATCGTCGAGCGGAAGAATTATGCCGCCGTGGAGCCTCCGGCAAAATGACGATCGTCACCCAAAGCGTTGCTGCGCCGCTTGCTCCCATCAAGAGCAGTGAACCCGTTGATCCCGTATACCGGCAAATCCGCGACCTGGTCTACCAGGTTTCGGGGATTTATAAAGCGGAAGATAAACTCTATCTTCTGGCGGATGGCTGTGCGCGGCGAATGAAGCCGCTAGGCGCGTGCACTCCGCGAGAGTATTGGGACCATCTCACGGCGCAGCCCAATCGCGAAGCGGAGCTGCGGAACCTGCTGAACGAGATCACCACGGGAGAAACCTGCCTGTTCCGCAGCCAGCCCCAGCTCGACGCGCTGCGAAAAGTGATCCTGCCGGAAATCGCGGCGGAAAAAACCAAGCAGATCACCAAGCGGTTGCGCATCTGGAGCGCGGGCTGCTCCACCGGCGAAGAGTCCTATACGCTGGCCATGAACCTGCTTGAGGAAGGCGAGAGTTTGTTGAAGGGCTGGACCGTGGAAATTGTCGCCACCGATCTGAATGACCGTTCCGTGGAAACCGCCAAGGCCGGCATCTACGGCGACTACGCGTTACGCTCCACCAGCGACTATTTCAAACGCAAATATTTCACTCCGGTCGATGAGAAGAAATTCCAGGTGCGGCCGGAGGTGAAAAAGCTGGTCACCTTCAACCGGCTGAATCTTCAGGACAACTCCAAAATGCTTTTCATGAAGGGCATGGACATAATCTTCTGCTGCAACGTGCTGATCTATTTTGACGGCGACTCGAAGTCGAAGGTGATTAAACATTTTTTCGCCAACCTCAATTTTGGCGGCTATTTCTTTCTCGGGACCTCGGAATCGCTGATGAAGCTGAATGACCAGTTTCACCTGGTCCATTTTCCGGGAACGATCGGGTATTGGAAACCATCCCTCGGCAGCGGCAAATTATGACTGCGACCATCGCCGCAACCATTCGTGAGCGTGTGCAGCACATTGAGACCATGCCTGCGATCCCGGCAGTCTTCATGCCGCTACTGAAGATGCTAGGCAGCTCTACGGAAGAGGTAAGGGTAGACGAAGTGGTGCGGCTAGTTTCTTACGACAACACGATTGCCGCGCAATGCCTGCGGGTCGCGAGTTCCCCCCTGTACGGGCTGGCCGAGTCGCCGCGGTCCATCAAGGCGGCGGTGATCGGCCTGGGCCTGCGGCGCGTGGAAACCATTCTTCTTACCTGCTGCCTGGGACAGGCCTTCCCCACGAAGAAATGGGGACTGGATCCCCTGGTCTTCTGGAAGCATTCCTTGGGGTGCGCCATGGTATGCCGGAAATTCAGTGAGAAGCTGGGCGCCGACGACGGTGAGAAGGCTTACATGGCGGGATTGCTGCATGACATCGGCTTCATGGTCAACTGCCAGGTTTTTTCCAACGAATTTTTCCGGGCAGTCGAACGGGCCCGCGGGCAGGGGATTCCTCTCTACGAGGCGGAACAGTCGACGATGGGGTTTACGCATTGCGAGACCGGGGGGGCGCTGGCGGAAAAATGGAAGCTGGCCGACGATGTCGTTGATGTCATCGCCTGTCATCATGCGGTTGAGCAAAGCCAGACGGCGCCAGGGCTGGTCTCGCTGGTACATCTGGCGGACCTGCTCTGCCGCGTGCGCGGCCTGGGCTATGGGTACTACGAGCGCCAGAAAGTTGATTTGATCTCCGACTCGGCGTGGGCGATTCTGCTCCAGCAACACCAGGAACTCGAGGGTATGGATCTGGTGCGGTTCACCTTTGAGCTCGACGAGGCAGTTGAGGAGATTCCCGGCCTGGTAGCGGCGGTGTTCGGCTCGGCCTCGGCGTAAAGCGCTGGAAAGTCCTGAGCCACGTTCACAATCAGCATATGTTTCAGCTGTTGATCTGGAGGGAGATGACGATCGGCATGCCTTCAAACAGCAGATTGATCTCCAGAGCGGGGGAGTCTGCCCGGGAGTGCAGATCGTAGTCGGTACCAGTGATCACGGTGGGCGGAGAGAGCATGCAACCTTCCGACAGGCCGGAGATCTTGTTCTTGAAGTTGCCTGCCACCATGTTGGCAATTTCGCCGAGCGCGTCCGACACTTCGGGGCCAACCTTCTCCAGTGGTACACCCAGCATCTTGGAAGCCATGAGTGCGCCCGCCCTGCGACCACAGCGGACGCTGAGCACGCCGCACAGTTTCCCCGCCAGCCCCACCATGGAAGTTATCTCGAGAGCCGTCGCCTCCGCGGTTTTGAGGACGGTGAGCCGGCAATTCAGCATGAGCTCGAAGACTTCCCTGGCTGCCAGCTCGATCAGCGGAATCCAGTCTTCATGGTTGTCGTTGGCGGCGAATAACTCATTCACCGATTTCATGACCTGTCCGCCAAGACCGGGAGGATATGTTCCTTGACCTGCTCCGGGGTAAAGGGCTTGCGGATGTAGCCTCGCGCTCCGCAGGAAAGAGCCTGCACCACATGGGCCTCGCTGCCTTCCGTGGTAATCATGACTACGGGAACGTCTTTCGCGTTCTCGACTTCGGGAAGCCGCTTGATGAACTCGAGGCCGTCCATCACCGGCATGTTGATGTCGCAAAGGATTAGATCGACCCGGTTTTCTTCAAGGACAGCCAGCGCCTCGGCCCCGTTTCCGGCCTGAAATACCTGACTCATTTCGAGGCCCGCCTGGAGCAGCGAGCGTTCCACAATTTTCCGCATGACGGAGGAATCGTCGACGATGAGAGCGCGTATGGCCATGCGGCTTTACTCGTTTCTATAGTTGGGGAACGGTGAGTTGTTCTGGCGCTCTTAGGCTCGCTTTGGGGTATATCGGCGGCGCCGAACCGGACTTTAGCGGCCGAAGGTTGCTGGATTGGCGTCTCGTCCGATGAGCAACCGCGGAACGCGCTATAATTTTTCTCTGGATATGCAGAGCCCGCGCTATGCGCTCGTTGCGTACGTGAAGAGTCCAGTGGGAGAGTTCGTGCGGAACCTCCGGCGGGAGCTGCATCCCGACTTGCCCCATCTGGCGGCCCACATCACCTTTCTGCCGCCTCGACCCCTGCAGGGAACGGAAGCCCAGGCGCTGCAGTTGCTGGCCGGTATCTGTGGCCAGGCTGAACCGTTCGAAGTGACTTTGGGAGACATGGAAAGCTTTGTTCCGACCACGCCCACGGTTTACATCCGCGTGGCTCAAGCCGCATCGCGTTTGCGCCAGTTGCACGAGCAGTTGAACACGCAGGCATTGGCCTTTGCCGAAGAGTGGCCTTACATCCCTCACCTCACGATTGTGAAGATGGCGAACGAACCAGCTGCGGAACGAGCTCTGGAGATTGCCCGCGAACGCTGGGCGGAGTATTCCGGAAGCCGCCACATCCTGCTCGACCGGCTCACCTTTGTGAGGGAAGACGCGCAGAACTGCTGGATCGACCTGGCCCCGGTGCTGCTCGGCGGCAGCCTGGTTTCACCGTAAGGCCTCAACTCGGCTGCGTCTGCTGAAGCGCGCCGTCAAAGTTCTTCGCCGTAGTGCCCCGGCAACGCTACACTTGCATACTCTGGAGGAGCCATGGGCGCGGGCTCAAGATGGATTTGGCGATGCTTGCAGATCAGCGCATGCGTTTGCTGTCTAGCCACCGCCCCGGGTCACCGCGTCTGGTCCCAAGAGCCGGGCCAGCCACGGCCGGGCGAACAGGCGCCCGTGTTTCGCGCCGAGAGCAATGAAGTAGAAGTTGTTGTGATTGTGCGCGACGGCAAAGGCCAGCTAGTCAGTACCCTTACCCAAAACGATTTCGAAATTCGCGATAATGGCAAGCGGCAGAGCATTGGCAGCTTCGCCATCCAGGGAGCGGCGCGGCCGGCCCCGCAGCCGATGCCGGCCCAACCCTCGGAGGCTGCGGCTTCCACAGCAAACTCGCCGCCGCAGGCCCAACGGCAATTTGTGGCACTGTTTTTCGACGATGTGCACACCGAAGCCGGCGACTTTGCGCGCGTCCAGAAAGCTGCCGAGCAATTCGTGCAGGAGAGCTTGCGGCCCGAAGACCGAGTTGCGATCTTCAAGACTTCAGAAAATAGCGAAGTTACGTTCACCAATGACCAGCCCAAACTGCTGGCCGCGATTGATGCGCTGCGCGTGCATCCCGCGAAGAGCACTTCCAAAGTGACGCAATGCCCGCGGATCACGGATTACGAGGCTTACCTGATCGTGAACGAACTGGATCCGGAAGCGCTGGGTATCGTAACCCAGCGGATGCATGATTGCGTGTGCCCTCCGCCCAGCACCGGAGACTGCCCGCCGCCGGATGTTTTCAAAACGATGGCGACCGGATTTGCGGAAGAGGCATGGCAAGTTCAAAGAAACGCAACGCAGGATTTGCTGGCAGCACTCGATTTCACGGTTCGCGTGCTCGGGACTATGCCGGGCCGCAGAATGCTGATGCTGAGTTCTTCGGGATTCCTCTCTGGCGAACTTGAGAGCGACGTGAACCGGGTGATTGATAACGCACTGCGCGGCGGGGTTGTGATCAACACTCTCAGCGCGAAAGGCCTTGATGCGGGGGCTCCTCCGGGCGGAAACCTGGCCGAGCAGCGGCGGGACAATGCAGGTCTCGCCAGCGCCAGAGTGGCGATGTATGAGGTTCGGCAACTTTCTGCCGCCGAGCAAGCCGAAAATGTCGCCATGACCGATTTTGCGGAAAGTACTGGCGGTAAGTTCTTCAAGAACAACAATGACTTTCTGCGCGGCTTCAATGAGTTGGCGGCATCTGAAGTTGCCTACGTGCTGACGTTTTCACCCCATCCGCTCAAGCACGACGGAAAGTTTCACAACCTGAAGGTTGAGGTAAAAGCGGCGGGGCACTTCCGCGTATACGCGCGCAAGGGGTATTTTGCGCCATCCGATAAGGAGACCAAGACCGAGCTTGCCAGCGCGGCCTCAGCCTCGCCGGTCGCGGCTTCAGAGGCAAACCCTCCCGCGCCTTTGGAATCGAAAGCTCCCGCGACTGGCGAAGCGCCGCCCGTTGCCTCGGAGACTGTTTCGCCCCCGCCGCCGCCTGGCCCGGCGGCAAGCGCGTCGCCCTCTTCGACTGGGGCAAGCCCTCCACCTGTCAATGCTGACGAGGCTGCCTCCGAGCGTGCCTTTCTCAACCTTGCGTCGCGCGAAGTGGAGCACTACATTGAGGCGTTCGCCGATCTTACCGCCGACGAAAGTCGCGTGATGCAGTTGTTCGATGATAAGGGGTTCCCAGCCAAGAAGCGCTCCATCCAATCCGCGCTCGTGGTGTACCGGCTCCGCAACGATCCAAAAGGTGTGTTCGAGTACCGCGAAGTGATTTCAATCGACGGACATGAAGTCAAGGAGCACGCTGCCCGGGCAGCCAAGTTGTGGCGCGAGGTGTCGGAGGCGCATTCCGCCGGAGAGGAAGTCAAACGCCTTAAGGCAGACAGCGAACGCTACGATATCGGACTGCAGGAGACGGGCCTCACGCTGTTTGAAGGCCTGCCGCTGCGGTCGCGCTGTGCCGGCGATTTCGTTTTTCAGGAGGGGCGGCGAGAAGTTGCGAACGGACGTCCCGTGCGCGTCTTTGTTTACCGGCAGGTCCATCCCTGCAATGTAATCGTCTACAATTTCGCCCTGCCGCCACAGTTCGCGGATTCCCCGTGGTCTCATGCCGGTGAATTGAGGCTCGATGCTGAAACCGGCCAGGTCGTGCGCGAAGAGCGCAATATATTTGTTGAGAGTCCAGGGAAAATGCAACACCGCATTGCCCACATTATTCTCAGCTACGACGAGAGCCGGTTCGGAGTCCTGGTGCCGAAGACAATTGAGGCTGAGACGTTTCTTCCTCGCCTGAGCATGAATCTGACTTACTCCACTTTCCTGCCGTATGCCAACACGGTGGTGACTTACGGCTCGTTCTCGCGCTTCGAGGTCAGCGAAGGAGACAAAGTTTCAGCGCCTGTTCGCTGACCGGCAGCGGGACGCATGGCTTGTCGAACCCGACCGAGGATATTCTCGACATAGCCCACCACTTTTGCTTGCAACTTACTTGTGGCAGCACACCGGCTTGGCTATACTTTCAGGAAACAGGGGGTGGAAGATGAACGGTTCCTCGCCTCGTCCAGCTGCGCTTTACTCTTCTCCGCGTTTGCTCTCTGCCAAATCTCAAGTTCGTTTTCGAGCGGTCCGAATGGACCACGCGGCACGATGCACTTTCAGGCGGCGTTTTATCGGTCGGTGATTACGGGAGCTCCCTACTCCGCCGAAAAAGTCACCGAGAGCGTGCAGACGCTCGCGGATGGGACCCACATCGCCGACACCTATCCGGAAACAAAATTCTACCGGGATTCGATGGGCCGAACCCGCGAGGAGCGTCCTGTGTTCCGGGGCGCGATCGGGAGGCACACGAACACGCCAAAAACTCCGGCCGTGGTTGAGATCAACGACCCGGTTGCCCACGTCAGGTATGTATTCATTGTGGGCGAACCGGTAGCGCATCGCCAGGAGTTGCCGGACGGCCCCCAGCACCCTTCTACTCGAGTGCAGACCGGCCAACCCATAAGCGGCGTTGCGGGAGGCGTGATTTCGGTTGCCGCCGGCCTCGGCGAAACTGTGCTCCCGCCGCCTCCCATCGCTCACAAGCTTGCGGTTGGCGCAGGCCAAGGAGCCGACGACCCAAACCGTCCGCACACGACCACAGAAGATTTGGGCACCGAGATCATCGAGGGAATACAAGCCGAGGGTCAGCGGACGACTACAACCTGGCCCGTGGGTTCGCTGGGCAACGATCGTCCTATCACCCATACGCAAGAAGCGTGGAGGTCCCCGGAGTTGAAAGAGATCATCCTGACCAAAAGAGATGATCCGCGATCGGGGGAACAAACGAACAAACTCGTCAACATCAGCCGCAGCGAACCGGATGCGAGCCTGTTCGAACCTCCGGCGGGCTACACCGTGAAAGATGAGACGGGAGAATTCACCATCGAGTGGGGCACCCAGCGCTGATGCGACTCTGACCTGGTTTGCCTCGCGCAAGTGTGCGAGGCTTTCGATTCTTCAACTCCCGCGGCATTCCGTTGCCAAATACTGCCTGGGCTATAATTGCGCGCAAACATGCCTCTAGCCTCTGCTACGAAGCTTGGTCCCTATGAGATTCAATCGCCGCTCGGTGCCGAAAGAGGGGAACTGAATGACCAAGGGTAAGGTGTACTTCGTCGTCGATTTTGCCATCCATGAGGGCAAGTTTGATCAGTTCGAGAGCATTGCGCAGGCAATGATTACGGGTACGCTCAAAGAAGCGGGAACTCTTGGCTACGATTGGTTCTTGAGCGCCGATCGCAAGCGTTGCCGGCTCCTCGAAACCTATGCGGATGTGACTGCCGTGCTGGCGCACATGACGGGGCCCGTGGTGCACGAGCTTGTGCCGAAAATCCTCGGGACGTCGAGCATCAGCGGCTTCGAGGTTTACGGCGATCCTGGCCCGGAAGCTGCGAAGATGCTGGCCGGGGCCGGAGCTGAAATCTTCCCGCTCTGGCATGCACTCGGCCGCTAAGCCCGCTTCAGCCCGGTTCTAATCTGCCCAGCACGCCCGGCCTACCCCGTTTTGTGTAACCCCTGATTACCTGACCGTTACGTTACCCTCGCCCAGCCATTCATGGCCCCTGGTACATTTCCCTCCCGTGCATTGCGCGGGGGCTGGCTGGGCTGTAAATACAAAGAGAGGGAACTGTGCAAATGCCGCGCCGGTAGCCGCTTGGGGCGTGGGTTTGGGCAATGCCGGAGGGCAAGCATGCAGATCGGGGTCTACGGTTCGGGTTACCTGGGAACGGTGATTTCGGCCTGTCTGGCAGATTTTGGCACTCCCGTTTCCTGCTGTCATCCCGACCGGACGCGCATGGTTGAGATGGCCCAGGGCAACATCCCATTCTTTGAGAAGAACCTGAAAGAGATCATCCGGCGCAACGTGCGGGCAGGCCGCCTGGCGTATTCCACCGACATCGAATCGTTCGCCCGAAAGACACAAGTCATTTTTCTGGCCGAAGATGGCGCCGAGAACCTGTCCGACGTGGCGCTGCGCATTGCGCGGCTGGCTCCCAAGCCTCCGATCCTGACCATTGTCACACCGGTGTCAGTCGGTACGGCTGGGGCACTCGAGAAAACGCTGAAAGATGCTGGCCTGCATGGCACGATCGTCTCCCAGCCCATGTTCTTCACCGATGGGTGCGCGGTGGAAGACTTCAACTGGCCCGACCGGCTGATTCTGGGTTCGACCTCGAACGAAGCGGTGCAGGTTCTGAAACAGATTTTTCATCCGCTGGTGATGCGCGGGGTACCGGTGATTGTGACCAACCAGGCGACGGCTGAGCTGGTGCGCGAATCGGCGACCGCATTCGTGGCGACCAAGATCTCTTTCATCAACGAGGTTGCGGCGCTGTGCGAGCGTGTAGGTGCGGATGCAGTGAGCCTGGCGCTGGCGCTGGGGCTGGATAAGAAGATCGCTCCGCGCTGCCTGCAGCCGGGAGCGGGCATGGGCGGCGTGTTTGCCGAGTCGGACATGGATTCGCTGGCGGAGTTGGCCAAGGCGAACGGCGTGCCTCTGAGGGTGCTGGGCGCAGCGCGGGATGTTAACCATACTCTGGCAGACCGCCTGGTCGAAAAGATTGCTCTGGCCTTGAATTCGGTGGAGAACAAGGACGTGGGAATCCTCGGGCTGGCTTTCAAGCCGAATACGAATTCGGTGGCAGGCTCGTCGGCGGTGCGGTTGGCGGAAACGCTGGTTGCCAAGGGAGCGCGGGTGCGCGCTTATGATCCGGTCGCGCTGGCCGAGGCGAAAACACGGCTGAATGGTTCGGTGCGCTACTGCGAGTCGGCTTACGCGGCGGCCGAAGGCATGGACGCGCTGGTGGTGGGCACGGGCTGGCCAGAGTTCCGCGCGCTCGATTTCGACCGCATCAAGCACCTGCTCAAGAAACCCATCATCGTCGATACGAAGAACCTGCTGGATTCCGTGCGGCTGCGCGCCATGGGATTTGAATACGTTGGGGTAGGGCGAGGCTGACGACCTCGACCCGTGAACGCAGAGACGCTCCATTCCGCGACACCCCATCCCGCGATACCCCATTCCGCATCGCAGGGCGAGCACTCGACTCTAGCCTCCCGACTTCCTGATTTTCTCTCTGGACTACTCGATAGCTTCTCGTTTCTTTTCTTCTGTTTGCCTTTTTCCAGCCTGACTCACCTGCTGAGTTCCTGGTGCATCCGACTTTTTAGCTGAGGAGTGATCACTCCCACCACGGGCGCCAGCCCTGGGCCTACCAGGGAAGCCACAAAACGCCCGCCTCGGATGTCCCGCCCGCAGTCTCGCGTGGGATTTGGGCGGGGCCGCGAGGGGTCCGGAGCTGCGCGGCACAACATCCTGGCCAACCTTCCCAGAGTAGGAAATTCGAAAATCCAAGTAAAGGTTATCCGTCACAGGGAACGCGAAAGTTTTGCACAGGGGCGGCAGGTGAGAGGAACATCATCCAGGGCGATCCGGTTTGGAATTGCCAGCCGACTTTCCAGGTGTTGGTTTCTGACAGCGCAGAAGCGCGGTTGTATAATCGGTGTGGCGGTGGGAATAGCTCAACTGGCAGAGCACCGGACTGTGGCTCCGACGGTTGCGGGTTCGATTCCCGTTTCCCACCCCAGAATTCTCCAGCTGCACCTTCCCGCTACGCCGGCAAAGAAGGCGCTGGTGCGCCTAAGAGGTGAACCAGGCTCCTGGGGCCGCAGCAGGCCCGGTTGAGCCGCTGAAAATCGCGCTGCAAGTCCTTATCCTGCTTCAAGGCATCGAGCACACTTCTCAGAATTGAAGCGACATGCGGGTTGGACGGAGAGGTCAGCCTGTAGTGCATCCACTTGCCCTCACGCCTTGCCGCGACGATGCCGGCCTTGCGCAGATAGGCGAGATGCCGGGAAATCTTCGGCTGGGGCGCACCGATCACTTCTGTGAAGTAGCAAACACAGATCTCCTGCTCGGCCATGAGATTCAGAAGTCTGAGGCGCGTCGGGTCGCCGAGCGCGCGAAAAAGCTGGTCAAGGGGTGGACTCCGTTTCATGTCTACAGTCTAGCAAAATACATATGCCTTGACGAATGTGTGAGACGATGGTACGGTTGACACATTCGCAGTCGCGAATATGATTGGGAGGGGATCATGTCAGCAGAGAGGGTGGTTGCCTTGAAGGCGCACCTCGCGATCAAGGTCAGGAATGTGTCAAAGAGCATCGAGTTCTACGGCAAGATGTTCGGGATTGAGCCAAGCAAGGTCAGGAGCGGCTACGCAAAGTTCGACGTGCAGAATCCGCCGCTGAATTTCACGCTCAACGAAGCGCCGTTCAAGGACGCAGGCGCGCTCTCGCATATGGGCATTCAGGTTGGTTCGACCGCCGATGTCTTCAGCATGCGGAAGAGATGGGCGGATGCCGGTCTGGTAACTCGCGATGAAATGCAGACCGACTGCTGCTACGCGACGCAGGATAAGACGTGGGTGCATGATCCTGACGGGAACGAGTGGGAAGTGTTCGTGGTTCTCAAAGACAACCTGCCAGAGAGGGCGGAACCGGCGGGTGCGGCTTGCTGCGCTTCCGGCTGTTGCACTCCTGCAACCGAGCACTCCAGTGCCTAAGCCAAAGGTTCTTTTCCTTTGCACAGGTAACTCCGCGCGGAGCCAGATGGCGGAAGGGTATTTGCGCCATATTGCGGGCGGCGATTTCGAACCGCTGAGTGCCGGAGTCGAGCCGAAGGGATTGAACCCGCTGGCGGTCGAAGCGATGAACGAGATTGGAATCGACATCTCCCAACAGAAGTCGAAAGATGTGCGGGAATTTCTCGGGCAGGGGATACCTTACGTCATTACGGTCTGTGACAACGCCAAACAGCGCTGCCCGATATTCCCATGCACCTACAAGTTTCTGCACTGGAGCCTGGAAGACCCTGCTGAGGCGACGGGTTCCAACGAACAGAAGCTGGCGGTCTTCCGCCGGGTGCGAGATGGGATCAGGCAGAGGATCGAGCAGGAACTCTTGAAGCCGGCCGCGTTGGAGAAATGAACCAGAGACCTCCGGACGCAGAGTTCGTCGAGGTCACTCTTGCGATCCGGCCGCCACTAACCAGGACCATATTGGGAAATGCGTGCTGCCTGGCGCGGTTTTCTCCCCAAGACTCGTTGACCCACCGACCGTCCCGGACTAGAATGCGCTCGAATCTTCTTGCAGGCGCGCTCGCGCCTTGCAGGGCCTGTCGCCGTCGACAGAGGGGAAGCAGATTCACGGGCCCTCGGCTCCTTGGGAGTCTTCTGGCTTAGGAGGAGCTCCATGAAGAGTTCTGCGCGTAAACGAGTCAAGTCGATTCACAAAGTCACACCATCCCTTGATGCCAAAGCATCTCCGGGATTGTTCCCCATCGTTGGGATTGGTGCGTCGGCGGGCGGATTGGAAGCCTTCTCCGAACTGTTGCGTTTCCTGCCGGAAAAGACGGGCATGGCCTTCGTGCTGGTGCAGCACCTCGACCCCAAACATGACAGCGTGCTGCGGGAAATTCTGGCGAGGACAACCAAGATCCCGGTCACCGAAGTGATCCAGGGCGCGGTGGTGCAGCCCGACCACGCTTATGTGATTCCGGCCAACGCGAACCTGACCATCAGGAATGGAATCCTGCAACTGGGGGCGCGAGTGCTGACCCGCGGGCAGCATATGCCGATCGACAATTTTTTTCGTTCCCTGGCGGAAAACGCCGGCCAACAGGCCATCGGCGTCATTTTGTCGGGCACGGCTTCGGATGGCACCGAGGGATGCCGCGCCATCAAAGCGGCGGGAGGAATCACCTTTGCCCAGGATGAAGAGTCGGCGAAATACGACAGCATGCCGCGCAATGCGGTGAATGCGGGGTGCATCGACTTCATTCTTTCTCCCAAGGACATTGCCCGGGAGCTGGGCGGAATCAGCCAGCATCCCTACGTGGCGCGAGTGTTGTCGCCGGGAATGGAAAAGTTTGAAGGAATGATCGGCAGCGAACTGAATGCGCTGTTCGGCCTGCTGCGGGAATCGACGGGAGTGGATTTCAGCAACTACAAGCACACCACGCTGCAGCGGCGCATCCGGCGGCGCATGGTGGTGCACAAAGTGGAAACGCTGAAGGACTACCTGCGCTTCATTGGGAAGAAGCCGGAAGAATTGGATGAGCTGTATCGCGACTTGCTGATCCACGTCACCGGGTTTTTCCGCGAGCCGGAAACGTTTCTGGCGCTGCGCAGGCATGTTTATCCCAAGCTGTTTGAGGGCCGCAAGCCGGATAATCCCATTCGCATTTGGGTGGCGGGATGTTCCACCGGCGAAGAAGTTTATTCGATCGCGATAACGCTGCTGGAATACATGTGGGTGCACAGCCGCAACATTTCGCAGGCCGCCACCACCATTCAGATATTCGCCACCGATATCAGCGACACCGCGCTCGACCGAGCCCGCACCGGCCTGTACACGGAGGCGGCGGTTTCCGAGATCTCGGCGGAGCGCTTGAAGCGATTCTTCGTGCGGCTGGATGGAGGATTTCAGATCAACAAGTCCATCCGCGATATGTGCATCTTTGCCAAGCAGAACCTGGTGAAGGATCCGCCGTTTTCAAACCTGGACCTGGTGAGTTGCCGCAACCTGCTGATCTATCTGGGTCCGGTCTTGCAGCGCAGGGTCATCCCGGCATTGCACTACGCACTGAAACCCGGCGGCTACCTGATGCTGGGAGCGTCAGAAAGCCTGGGAGGATTTGCCGACCACTTCGGATTGCTCGACAAGAAGGACAAGATCTACCAGAAACGCAAGACCGCGGCGCGGCTGACTACTTACTTTGCCAGCGCGGATTATTTGCCGAGCCGGGCCGCAGACGCGAAGCAAGCGCGGGGATTGCCTGCTCCTTTTACCGTGGAGCGCGAGGTGGAGCATCTGCTGGCGAGCCGGTTTGTCCCGGCCAGCATTGTGGTGAACGATGACATGGAGATTGTGCAGTTCCATGGCAAGACTGGAGCTTACCTCGAGCCTCCGGCGGGACAACCGAGCTTCAGCCTGGGAAAAATGGCGCGCGAAGGTCTGCTGGTGGACTTGCGCGCGGCGCTGAACACGGCCAAGAAAACCAATGACACGGTGCGGAAGGACGGAGTGCAGATTCAGTCCGATGAGGGCACGCGAGAGGTGAACCTTGAGGTGCTGCCTCTGCGCGGGGCCTCAGTGCAGGAGCGCTTTTATGTGGTTGTGTTTCAGGATGCGGTTCGCAAGCCGGAGGTTTTGGAGGACAAGGGCGTCGGCAAGGCAGTGAAAGTGGTTCGCTCCACGGCGCGGGATATCGAGGTTCTGAAGCGCGAGACGAATCAACTGCGGGAGCAGTTGCGGTCGCTGATCGAAGAGCATGAAACCACCACCGAAGAGTTCAAATCGGCTCATGAAGAAGTCTTGTCTGCCAACGAGGAGTTGCAGAGCACGAACGAGGAACTGGAAACAGCCAAAGAAGAGCTGCAATCGACGAACGAAGAACTCACGACTCTTAATGAGGAAATGCAGAACCGCAACGCGGAACTGGGATCGGCGAATAACGATCTGCTGAACCTGCTGGGGCACGTCGATATTCCGGTGGTGATGGTGAGCAACGATCTGCGCATACGCCGCTTCACTCCTCCTGCTCAGAAGCTGCTGAACCTGTTGCCTGGGGATATTGGCCGGCGGCTGGGCGAGATAAGGCCGAATCTTGATGTGGAAGACCTGGAATCCATGGCCCATGAAGCCATTCGGCGCGCAGCCCCGCAAGAGCGGCAGGTGAGAACCAACGAGGGCGGATGGCAGATGCTGTATGTGCGTCCCTACAAGACCTGGGACAACCGGATCGAAGGGGCAGTGATCAGCTTGCAGGATGTCGACAACCTCAAGCGGTCACTGGACCAGACGCGGGAGTACGCCGACACGATTGTTGAAAGTGCGAGAGAACCGATTCTGGTGCTCGACGCCCGGTTGCAGGTGACGGCGGCGAATCCGGCGTTCTACCGGGTTTTCGATGTGAGTCGCGAAGAAACCGAACGTCGTTTGATTTATGAGCTGGGCAACGGGCAGTGGAACATCCCGAAGTTGCGCGAACTGCTGGAAGAGATTGTTCCGCGCAACTCCCGGGTGGACGATTTCGAAATGAGCCACGACTTTCCTCACCTCGGGCTGCGAGAGATGCTGCTCAACGCCCGAAGGGTTGAGATGCAGCCCGGCCATCCCTTCATTCTGCTGGCGATCGAGGATGTGACGGAGAAGGGCAGGCGGGGAGCGGCCTGAAGGCGGCTGGGGTTTGCGAGCTGCATAGCTACCCGCTGGCCAGAAGCTCAGACCGCCTGCACGAAACCCTCACCCAGGCTCGATCACTGGGCGACGGGAACGTCCTCAAACGGTGTGAACTTCGGGACATTAAGACTGATGCGCTTCGAGGTTAGCGGCGGCGCGGGGTACTTGACCCACATCACGCGCTGCTCGCCCGGGGGCAGCGTGCCCCACCACATGTCAAGGATCCGCTTACCATCGAGGTTGAGGTTGCTGTATTTCTTGTTGGTGGCGGGATCGATGTAATAAATGTCATCCCAGCCAAAGTCATAACCCACGGGCTTGGTGCCAGTATTCACGAAGCGCCATCTGGCTAACAGAGCGCCTCCGCTGACCCGCTTCACCTCGAGCACATCGCACCGCAGGTTGGGATCGTTTGAGTATTGGGCGCTGGCGATCACCCCTGAACCGGGTTTGGCTTGAGGGGGATCGGCCGCAGGGGTTGGATCGGCAGCGGCGGGTTGGGCCGCGGCTGCGGGTGCCGGATCAGCCGCGGCAGGTTGCGATGCGGCTGCCATGGCTACGGACGCGTCTGCCGCCGCGGGAGCTGGCGCGCTGGCTGGCTGATCAGGGGCAGCGTGGGCGAGCAAGTCGATTCTCTCGCCGCTTCCATCAATCGCAGCCTGCATCAGACTGTAAGTCCAGGTTCCGGCAGCTTTCTGACCTGTAACATACACCGTGCCCTTACCCTTGGGGCCGGAGATGGGAACAGTGAGATCGGCATCGCCCGAGCCCATCGAAACGTTGATCGAACCGCCTATAAGCCAGCCTTCGCTAAGCGGAGCCCCGAGGCGCTGCGCAACCTGCGCATTCGATTGCGCTCTGGCAAACGCTTCTTTGGCCACATCGGAACCTCGTATGGCGCCCAGAAACAGGGTGACAATGCCGATCACGAACAACAGCCCGCAGGCGAAGACGGCGGCGAGGAGCCATATCCAGTTTCTTGCCAACCAGCTCTTGCGCGGAGCTGGAGTCAATGAGGGAGCAGGCACGGGCGTTTGCGGCATACCACCGGGTTGTGTGGACATAAATCTCTCCTTAGGTGCAAATGAACCGCATCGTCCTCAGCGCTGGGGGCTGGGGCGGAATAATTCCGGGCTCAGTCTGGTCTGCCGTTCGAGGCTACGGCTTTGGGGTCGTATAGCCGGAACTTCTTGTCCGACTTGAAAAGCGGCTGGATTATACACCTATCTCCTGGTTGGCGACATCGGTTTGCGACATCGTTTCAGGGGGCTTGGGCTCTATGGGCGCTTTCTTGAAAAAGTCTGCTGACCCTGAAGCCAGCTCGCGGTAGAATGCGTCATTCAACGGGAACGAATGAAACGGATTTTCCATCCATTTGGAGACTCTTCGCGGCACTTGGGACCGCTGGAGCAGCGCATGCTCGATACCTTGTGGACGCGGGGCAGCGCGACCGTCCGCGAATTGCTCGAAGAAAGCTATCAGGATCTGGCTTATACCACGGTGATGACTACGCTCGACCGGCTGTTCAAGAAGGGGCTGCTGAGGCGATCGGAGGAAGGCCGGGCGTTCCGTTACGCTGCGCAGTTCAGCCGCGAGGAGTTGCATCGCGAAGCGGCGGGGCAGGCTTTTCGGCGGATGCTGGATGCCAGTCCGGCTTCGTCTTTGCCGCTTTCATTTCTGGTGGAAATTCTGAGCGAACGCGACGCGCAATTGCTCGACGATTTGCGCAAGCTGGTGGAACGCAAGCGCCGCGAATTGAATCATCGGGAGTTGGGTGAGCGGGAAGCCGGCCAGAAGGAGACAGAGTGATGTTTGCCGTGCGTGGCATTGCGGTTTCGTTCTCCGTCTTTGTCATAGTCTATGGCGTCCTGTCGGTGGTGGTTTGTGGCGTGTGGCGAAGCGCGTGGGCTTACAGCCAGCGCCATTCGGCGAGACGCTGCGCAGATATGCTCTTCGCCTTGCGCATATTTCCCCTGGTGGTTGCAACCGGAGTGACCCTGGCGCTGGCCGTGCCTTCGTTCCTGCTGCTCGAACCCCGAGCCGTGGAGGAACCGATGGGCATTGCGGCTGTGGTGCTGGGCTTGGGCGGGGCGATCGTAGTGCTGGCCGGAGTGTGGAAGGCGGCGACGGCTTTGGTGCGGGCTCGGCGAACGGTGGCGCGGTGGTCGCGCGAGGCGCGCGCGGTGGATTCTGGGGAGTTCGACTATGAGCGTTCCGATTCCCGGGATTCGGTCGCGGTGCGGCGGATTTCGTCGGCTGCTCCGCCGCTTACCGCGGCCGGCATCCTGCGGCCAAGTGTTTGGTTGTCACAGGCGGCGGAGTTTGTGCTGACGGAACGGGAATTGAAGACCGCGCTGCAGCATGAATTCATACACGTGCGCCGGCGGGATAATCTGAGGAAATTAATTCTGCGGCTGGTGGCGTTCCCAGCCATGGAGCAAATGGAGTGTGCGTGGCGCGAAGCCACCGAAATGGCCGCCGACGATGCCGCGGTTTCAAGCGCCGCTGAAGCTCTGGATCTGGCTGCGACGGTTATTAAATTATCCCGGCTGGCCCCGCTCGAGCCGCCGGCGGAGTTGACCACGGCTTTGGTGCATAGCCCGGCGGAGTCCGTGAACGCGCGCGTGGAGCGGTTGATTGCCTGGACGGAACGGCGGCAGAATGCTGCGCCGGGATATTCGCTCGTTTATCCGCTATGCGCGGCCGCGGCGGTGATCATCGCTCTCAGCGTGACTTATGGCCAACTGCTGGTGGGAGTGCACTCGGCGACCGAGTGGCTGGTGCGATAGAGATCTGCTTCGAAGCTCCGACTGGCCAAGCGAAGTGTGCTGAATTGAGCAGGGTCGTCTGTATATGTTTCAAACGGGGATGCGGTCATGGGTTAGCGGCGGGTAGAGCGGAGGTATTTGTTTGTCGCGCTCATTTCTTGCATCGCTTTCGGTCCGATTTGTTTTTTGCTTTGGCGTCTGCAATCGTTTGCCATTGCATGTTGTATGTGGCATCTTCCCCGCCACAAGCCAGCGGGACTCTATAGCTAACCACGTACCCTGATCGGCCTCTCGGATACCCGGTCTGAACTTTGAACGTGTGCTTGACTGCTCGGCTAGCGAAGCAAAGCGTAGAGCACAAGAGCAACAGGAGTAGGACTTTCCTCATGTTCTTCCTTATCTTGCCAGGCAAACTGGCGTAACACTTCGGGCAGCCGCCCGCCCCATCCCTAATTACACCAGACAGAGAGTCCTCGCGAGCGAACTTCAGTCACTACCGCAGCGTCGGGGGAAGGGAGATGATCAATGGATGATCGACTCGCGGGATTGCTGTTGGTACACGGTGGAAACCAATGATCTCGGGGGCTCTTTCAATCTGGAGACGCATCGGGTGGAAACTTTTCTTCCAGGGAGAATGCGTAGGCGTAAGGCACTGCCAATTCCGGCCATAATAGGTACTTGAATGTCGCGCGAAGGCGCGATCAAGCGAGGTAAAGACAATGAAGACGAAGACATGGACGGTGATTGCCAACACGGGCAAACAAGCAGACCTCGAGTCTGGTCTGGAGAAGAAAGAAGTTCAAAAGCCGACGCACATTAGTGCCAGAGATTTTATTCATTGGATAGCACCAGATAGCCATATTGATGACGCTTCTCTGCGGTCACTATTTAAGCTCTAAGGCTCCATCCGGTTGTTGGCGTAATAACGGGGTTACACTCACTGACCGGGCGCGACGGGGTTTCGAGTTTGCATTCACGAGCGGCTTCTAGAAGGTCACCCGCACGCCCAACTGCGCCGCGAACGGGATGCCTACCGTAGTGCCCGGTCCGAAGAAATCTCCCAGCGCGCCCTCGGGTATTTCAAGCTGCTTCAGGCTGGTGATGGGTGAGGTTTGGGAGCAGTCGGCATTCGTGCAAATACTGGTGACGTTGGTGATGCCCGTGACCGGATCTGCCGCCATCTGGTTCTGCGGAACCGGGAGCTGGACCACATTGACCGCGAAGTTCGCGCCAGGATTGTTGCGATTGAACAGATTGAAGAACTCGATGAAGGGATCGACCTGCCACCGTTCCTTGACTTTGAAAGGACGCGTGACCCGCAGGTCTGACTGGATGTAAGGCGTGCCGCGGAATACGTCGAGGCCGGTATACGCTCCATTTACGTAGATGCGGTCGGTGTTGTTAGCGTTGGTGATGGTAATGGGGCGGGCGCTCTCAACCTGGTTGATGGTGCTCAGTTCGAATCCGCCGGGGAGATGCAATATACCGGCCAGCACGAAGCGATGGCGAACGTCTTCGCCAGACGGGCCGTAGTCGCCTTCTCCGAAAGCATTCAGGAATCCCGGATTCGGCTGGTTTGGTTGGTTTGGGCAGACGCCATCCACATAGTCAAACAGTTCGCCCAGCAGGCATCCCCAGGTTTGCGCCTTGGAGAGCTGGTAGTTCGCGACCAGATTGAAGCGGTGCGTGTTGCCTTGCAGATGCAGCAGCAGCCCGTTGTAGCTGGAACGGTTGTCAGACTCGAACACGTTGACATTCGGCACCACATTCGTCTGATCGGTGGCATAGTTCGGGTCGGTCGTGGGGATGAGCGGGCTGAGCAGGTTGGTGCCGCCGCTGTAGGGGAATCCGCGGTAGCCGTGATTGCCCTGCTCGTGTACGTAGTCGGCGCTTACCAGCCAATGCTCGTTGAAGGCGTGCTGCACGCCGCCGGTGGTATGGACCGCATAAGGCGTTTTGTAAGGGGAGCCGACCAGATTACCCGTGGCAGCAGCGCCACCCTGAAGGCAGCCTGCGCCGGTGAGCGCATAAGTGCCGGGGCCTCCCGCAAGGCTGCAGGTTCCGGTGGTGTAGTTCGAATTGTTGGTTCCCTGAAACGCAGTGGCCCATCCGTTCTGCGCCAGATCGTCATAAAAGAGGCCGAAGCCGGCGCGAATGACTGTTTTCCCGCTGGTGCCGGGCGAGTAAGCGATGCCGAGGCGAGGCGCGATTTGCTTGCGATAGTCGTTCGGCACGCTGGGCACGGTTGGAATCTGCAAAGCCTGCAGCGTCACATACGCGGCGTTCTCGTCTTCGCTTCGTCCCGAGCCCAGGAATAGTCCCCAGGTGGTCTGATAGCGCAGGCCGTAGTTGACGGTGAGCTGGTGCGAGACGCGCCAGGAATCCTCGGCATAAAACGCAAGGCGCTGAACATGCTGCGTGAACGTGCCGTCGCTGGCGGGAGTGTACGTGCAGGTTGAGTCATCCGTAGCGTCGAAGCCAATGCATTGCGGGGTGAAGGTTCCGAATACGCCGGGGTTCGCTACGTAGTAGGTCGGATTATTCACGTACTTGGCGAGCGTCTCTGCGGTGGAGGCAAACGCCCCGCTCAGCACCGGTTCGTGAATGAAGTCGATCCCGAACTTGAAGGCATGCGTGCCCATGACGTGGCTCAGGTCGTAGCGAAACTGGTATTTGTCCTGATTGCGCAGGTCGGGGAAAAGAGTGATGGGGGTGGCGAACTGGTTGTCACCGAAGGTTTCGAAACCGGAAATGGTCAGCGCCGTGGAACTGAAGGGGAAGGCCAGCGCGAAGCCGAGATCCGAGTTGCGAGTCTGCGTGAGATGCAACAGGCTGGCGTCGACCACCAGATTGCCCAGCCAGGTTGGGCTGAAAGTGTACGTGTTGCTGAGCGCCACGTTCCAGTAATTGTTGTGCGTCGTCAGGCCAGTCGATGGCAACGTGCCCTGCTCCACCAGGGCATTGTGCGTGAGATAGCTGTCGGAAGATGCGCGCAGGAACCAGTTCGACTTCGGCGATTGTGCCCAGTCAAAGCGCAGCGAACTGAGGTAATCGCGAAAGGGAATTGGAACGGTAGGGGGGACGGCGATGGAAGGAACACCCGAGATCAATCCTTCAGATGCCAACTGCGCGAGCGCGTCAAATTGCGTAGTGCTGTCGGGGCTGTAGGCGATGCTGGCGTTTTCGTGGACATTTTCGAATGAGGTAAAGAACCAGACTTTGTTGCTGGCGACGGGACCGCCGAAAGTTGCGACATAGTTCTGGCGGGAGAACGGCTGCTTGGGATTGTTCACGCAAACGCCGCCGGTACAGGTCTGCGCCGGATTCTCGATGGGGAAGCGCGCGTTAAGCGCTGCCTGGCGGTCAAAGAATGCTCCGCTGCCGTGATATTCATTGGTGCCGCGCTTAGTAGTAATCACGACCGAGCCGGCCGTGGTCCACCCGGTGTCGGCGTCTTCGTTTGAGGTGCGCACGGCGAATTCCTGAACGCCATCGGGCGAGAAGTTTTGCAGGAAGCCGCCGATCCAGTCGTCGGAGTTCTCCGCGCCATCGACCGAGAGTTCGTTGTTCAATCCAGAGCTTCCGCCGGTGGAGACTGCGGTGATGCGCGCCTTGGTGGGGTCGGAAGGTTCGACCGGCTCGGTTCCAGGCACGAGATAAGCGATGTTGGCGAAGCTGCGTGCCGGAAGCGGCATAGTCTCCAGGTCCTGGCTGCCTACTACGCCTCCGCGCACCGCGCTCGACGTGTCGGTCACTTCAGTGGTGATGGAGGAAGAACTGCCCTGCACGTTAACAGTTTCCGAGGTCGACGCAGGTTTCATGGTGACCGTAATATCGCGCACGTTGGCCACGGCGACGGAGACATCCGCCTGCGCCGGAGCGAAGCCTTTGGCACTGATGGTGATGTGGTAGTTGCCGGGCTGGAGGTCATCGAGACGAAAATCGCCCCGCTCTTCGCTGGCAGCCTCGCGCTGAATCGAGGAGCCTGACAATTGTGCGACGATCCTGGCGGAGGAGATACGGGCGCCGGTGGCATCCTGCACCGTGCCGCGCAGCGATCCGCGCGAGTTTTGGGCGTGGAGACTGGCCGTGAGTAGAGCGAGCAGCGTTAGGGCGAATGCGGTCTGGCGCGAAATGTTTTTCATGGTTGCCGGCAGCCGGGAGCCTGGGATTATTTGTTTGGAGACTAAGCAGACTAGACTGCGGAGAGGGGCTACTACCAGAGGTCGTAGGGCGAGGTAACCGGCTTGGATTTTTGGTGGCGGGTCAGCTTCCGGTTGGCCCGTAATCCGCCAGGGTACGTTGCACGCCGGAGGCGAGGATACCCGGTGTGTTGTCGGCTACTCGGAAACTGATCCGCAGCAATTCGATCACGTAGGTGCGAAAACCTGAAAACGACCTCAGTCCGACCAGCGTTGCGGCTTGCGGTCCCAGCGATGCTTCTTCAATTCTGCGAGCAATCCGGCGTCGAGCGGGCCGGCGTCGCTGCAGGCAACGTTTTGGCGAACGTGCACGGGGTCGCGCATGCCCACGATCGTCGTACTGACTGCGGGATGAGACAGGGTGAAGCGCAGCGACATTTCTGGCAGAGTCATGCCGGTGGGGAGGATTTTCTTCAGCTTGTCGACCCGCTGAATTGTGTTCGCCAGATTCTCCGGCCCGAAGTAGAGCGCGCGCCAATCGTCTTTCGGGAAGCGGGTTTCGACGGTCATCTTGCCGCCGAGGCTACCTTCGTCGAGCGGCACGCGCGCGATCACCCCCACGTTGAGTTCCTGGCAGAGGGGAAACAGTTTGTCTTCGGGCGCCTGATCGAAGATGTTGTAGATCACCTGCACCACGTCGACTAATCCCGTGTGGAGCGCTTTGATGCCGTTCTCCGGCTCCCAGCGGTTGAGGCTGAGGCCGAAGGAGCGAATCCAGCCGCCGTCTTTTAATTTCTCTACGGTCGAGCGGAATTCGGGGTCGTCAGCCCAGCTGTCATCCCAGACATGAAATTGCAGCAGGTCGATCGAATCGACGCGGAGTTTCTTGCGGATCAGGTCGGCATACTTGATAACGTGCTCCTGGGAAAAGACGTCGCGGTATTTGTATGTCGGGAGTGCGGGCCACTTGTCATTGGCCGGAGGAATTTTCGACGCGGCATACAGGCGCTTTTTGGAATTGCGCGCCATGGTTTCGCCGAGCAGGCCGTCGCTCTTGCCTTCGCCATAGGCCCAGGCGGTGTCGAAGAAGTTGCAACCTGCGTCGATGGAGAGTTGCAGGGAAGCGAGCGACTGCTGGTCATCGGAACCGCTCCAGCCGCTCATGCCCCAGAGTCCATAGGCGATGTCACTGACGTCGAAACCGGTACGGCCCAGCTTGCGGTATTTCATAAGAAGGTCTTCCTTGGGAATGAGTTCAGTCGCGAAAAGAAGCTTAGTTGCGCTGACATCCTAGCAGTTTTGCCGGCCCGCTCGCAGGGGCGCGATTTTGGCGGAGGGCCTGGCAGTTGATTTTTCGATGCGAGGCATTGAGATTTTGCGGGCTTGCGGAGCGCCAACCGGTGTTCCAATGAGCTTAGATCATAAACGCCGTGGAGGGCCCCAATGAAATCAGAATATCCCTGTTCCCCGATGTCTTCCTACCGCAAAGAAGAGATCCAGGCACCTTCATCCCGCTTGACCGACGAGAAAATCTCGGACGACTCTGGAACCGAAACAATGACGAGGAGCGCTCTCGCGCCCGCCGGATTGAAGAATCCTTTCTGGAGTAAAGCTAGCTAGCGCCTGACACGTTCAGCGCCCGACACGCTTGTCATCCCTCGCTTCGCTTCGGGATGACAGACTGTGAGATAGAGGGAAAGCGCCTAGCGCAGGATGGGTAGGCACAGGCACGGACGGAGAGCGAAGGGCAGTCCTGACATTTCTTCAAGCGCGGGATGCAGTTGCGAATCACGGCAGGGTTCAAGCGTGATTACGAAGGGCAGCGCGTTCTTGTCGAATCCTGGTTTTTGCAGCACGGCGTCGATATTCAGTTGATGGGCTGACAGGATCGCGGCTAGGCCTGCGATGATGCCGGGCTGATCTTTCACCACTAAACGTAAATACCAGGGCGTTTCAAAGTCGCAGCTTACTTTTGGGGTCGCGAGTTGCAGCGTGCCGTGCGGTCGCGTCGCTGTTTTGGGACTTCCCGCCACAAACATCAGATCTGAAACTACGGCAACGGCGGTGGGATCTCCTCCGGCGCCTGCGCCCAGGAAGGCCATGTCGCCGCCGTATTCTCCCGAGGTTAAAACCAGATTCAGATTTCTCTGCACGCGGCCGAAGGGCGATGATGTGGGAACCAGGCTGGGGCCAACATCGGCAAATAGCGTGGTGCCTTTCAAATCGGCGCGCGAGATCTGGCGGATGGTGCAGCCTAATTCGGCGGCGTAATCGAAATCGATGGCGTCGACAGGGCGGATGGTGCGGGCGCGAATGTCTGCCGGGGAAACGCGGACTTGCAGTCCAGCCAGCGCGAGGATGGCGAGCTTGGCGCGGGCGTCGCCGCCATCGAGGTCTTCGCTGGCGTCAGCTTCGGCATAGCCGCGAGCCTGCGCTTCTTCGAGAGCCTCGCTGAAGGGAATGCGCGAGGTCTCAATGCGGCTGAGAATGTAGTTGCAGGTGCCGTTCAGAATACCGGCAATGCCGTGCAGACGATCTCCGCTGAGCCCGGTGCGCAGCGCCGGGAGAACGGGAACGCCGCCGGCGACGGAGGCTCCAAACTCAAGGTGGCAGCCGTTTGCACTCGCCAACTGAAGCAGGTCCGGGCCGTGGCGGGCGATGAGTTGCTTATTGGCCGTCACCACGGACTTGCCTGCGTTCAGCGCGCCTCGCACGAGCTCTTCCGCTGGCGTCAGGCCGCCGATCAGCTCAATCACGATGTCAACATCGGAATTGAGAATCGTGTGGAAGTCGTCGGTCCAGATTACGTCGCTGGGTATCGATAGCTCGTTGCCCAAGGTCTGCTTTTTGCGCTCGAAGTTGCGATTGCAGATGTGCGTGAGGCGGAGCAAGCCGTCGTGGCGTTCGCCGAGGATTTTGGCCACGGCGCGGCCCACAGTTCCGAAGCCGACCAGGGCAACCCGGCATGCGGGGGCGCGATCCCTTGAGGGGGCGGGATTGGCGTCCGATGCGTGCTTTGGCGGAGTCTTGTGCAATGCCTGCTCTTGCAATCGAAGCTTATTTTTATCATACGTGGACTTGCGGCTAAACGAAGGAAGAGCCAGCGGTTGAGGTTTACCTGGACGGGCAAGGAGTGGAAGGCGATTTTTTTCACGACCTGCGGGGGCCTGCTACCATTACCGCATGTTCAATTTTGGGAAACCGAAAACAGCTGGCGACTGGATACTTCATATCGCGGGGGCCATTGTCGCGATATTCCTTGTCTGGTGGATGCTTCGGATGTACGTACTGTGAAAATGCCCAAGAAAGCTCCGGCGTGGTCAATGGGGTGCAATCGCTCATGCCCCGATCAAAGGGCGATCTGGCGATGTTGTGCCATTCTGCCGCTGTCGACTGCCGACAAAAGTTGACTGAGTGATTAGAATCAGTCTATGGCCAGTCCACCGAATCGACCCGAACCGGCAGACCCAAAGCCACCCTCGTTCGGAGCTAGAGAGTGGCTCTTTGCGCTGCTCCTGCTGGTCCTCTTTTTTCTCCTGGGCCAAAGCATGGTGCATCACCGGTTCTTTCAAGGCGGCCGGGTTCACCGCAACGGCTCCATCGGACAGTAGCCGCGGGATTAACGACCCGCGCGCACTCCGGCGAAAGTCGGAAGCTCGCCACCACGCCGGGCGGCTTGCCGGGCAGAAGCAGCATCAAAGTTGGTAATATAACGTGATCCCGCCGCAACCAAGGCCAAGGCCTACCTGCGAGGAATCACACGCGGAACCTTTACTCACGGCGCCTCTTGCCTTTCCATGCCGAGCGCTACGGTCCGCCACCACGCCCGGTTAGGGGAGGAGAATGGATGATTGGAAAGTTCGCGACTGTGAGTGCGCTGGCGCTTCTGGTTCTGACCATGCTTTTCGCGGTGCCGGGGTTCGCCCAGACCACGCCCGCCGGGCAAACGCCCGCGCAACCGGCTCCCGCGGCGGAACCGCCAGCCGCACAAGCTCCAGCCGCGCAAGCTCCTGCCACACAAGCGCCTGCCACCGGCCAGGAACCTGCCGATGAGGCTTCCCTGGAGCGGCGAAAAAAGCCCCGCGACTATAAGAACTGGACTTTCAATGTGGGCGCCGGCGCCAATCTGGACAGCGGCGAGACCCGCGACTGGGTGCGAGGCGGAGGCTTTGCGGCGTCGGCCGGCGTAGCGCGCAACGCGAACAAGTATTTGGGGCTGCGCGCGGAAGCTATCTTTGCCAACCTGCCGCTGCGCGATTCCACGCAGGAACTTGTGGGGGCAACGGGAGCCACGAGCTATGCCTACGCCATCACGATCGGTCCCGTCATCAACGTTCCAGTAACCAGCCTTTACGGTGGATATGTTGTGTTCGGCGGTAACTACATCCATCGGGCGGGGTCACTGGACGATGACACCACGGTTCCGGGTTCGCCGTGCAATGGTTTCTGGAACTGGTGGGGTGCTTGTACGAATGGCAGCATTTCTCTCAGCAACAACTTTGTCGATGCCAGCCAGAATGACTTTGGTTACAACTTCGGAGGCGGGGTATATCGCAAGATGCCGAGCGGGGTGGAAATCTACGCGGAATACCGCTTTATGCACGGAACCTCCAACAGCATCACCACGGACTTTCGTCCGATCACGATCGGGTTTCGTTGGTAGGGCCGGGCGGTTATTCGGGATTGGTTCGGTAACTCCACAGATCTGCGGCGCGCTGCTGCAACTGCACGAATGACGCAGCGGGAACGGGCTGCGAAACCGCGGCGCTGGAATTGGCTTCGGCCAACGCTGCCTCGACAATGTGATGCGCGGGCGCGAGCGAGCAGGCCGGATCGGTAGCCGCTGCGTCGCCCGTCAGCAGCAGGGCCTGACACCGGCATCCACCAAAGTCTTCCGTGCGCTGGTCACAACTGCGGCACGGTTCCGGCATCCATTCTTCTCCGCGAAAGCGCTGGAACGACGGAGACTGCTGCCAGATGAAATCGAGGGTTTGCTCGCGGACATTCTCGAACGTGAGTCCGGGAATGACTTCCGCAGCGTGGCAGGGAAGGACCTTGCCTGCGGGATTGATGAGCATCAATTTACGGCCCCAACCTCCCATGCAGGCCTTGGGGAAGCGCGCGTAGTAGTCGGGGACTACAGAATCAACGCGGATGCGTCCGGCAAGGCGCTTATCGGCGGCGCTTACCGCTTCCACCGCGGTTGCAAGCTGCTCCCGCGTGGGCAACAGCGCAGCACGGTTCCGCAACGCCCAACCGTAGTACTGGGTGTGGGCGATTTCCATACGCTCGGGCGCCAGTTGCTCGATGAACGCGATCATCTCATCGAGGTGATCGATATTCTGCCGGTGAATCACTAAGTTCACGGTGAACGCGATGTTGTGGCGGCGGATGAGGCGGGATAACTCTACTTTGTGGGCGTGCGCTTTGGCTCCGGCAATCCAGTTGGCAGCAGCTTCGCGCGAATCCTGAAAACTGAGTTGGATGTGATCGAGTCCGGCCTCGACCAGCGCTTGCAGCCGGGTTTCGGACAGCCCAATGCCCGACGTGATGAGGTTGGTGTAGAGGCCCGCGGAGCGTGCGCCTGCGATTAGTTCTGTCAGATCAGGACGCGCCAGCGGTTCGCCTCCGGTGAAGTGCGCGTGCAGCATACCCAGCTTGCCCGCCTGCTGGAAAACATCGATCCATTTTTTGGTGGAAAGCTCTGAACTGACCGCGGCCATCTCAAGGGGATTCGAGCAATAGACGCAGTGCAGCGGGCAGCGGTGCGTGATCTCGGCGATGAGGGCTAGCGGGTTGGGAGTTTTCATCGCTGCTGATGAATCATAGACCGTTAATAATCCACGATCCGTTTGTGCTTCAGTTGCTCTAGAAACTGGCTGATGTCGGCGCGAATCTTGGCCGGATCGGCGTCGCCGAACTGAGCTTGCAATTCTCCAATGATCTGGCCGAAGGTGTGCTGGCCGTCGCAGCTCTCGAGTATGAGCAGGCCTGTGTCTCGCAGGCGAAGAGCGCCCTCAGGATAAAGGACCACGCGCTCCCGCTGGCTGCCTGTCTTGCTTTCCGCACCCCAGCGGCAACCGGTCGCCAGGCGTGGCTGGCTGGAATCTTCGGGAGGGGGCATGGCTAGTGTCGTCTCCCGGGAATACGCCACAGTGATGAACACGAGGGGCGGTGGAGCTGCAAGCGAAAGCAGGTTCCTCCACTTCGCGGCGCTCCGGTCGGAATGACAGAGTTTTGTTGATCGCTTGGCTGCGCTCCGGTCGGAATGACAAATTTCGTATTAGATTTCGGGCTCATGCTAGCTGGCCTCGATGCGGAACGCGCCAGGCGGCGGCCATCCCGGTTGCACGTAGGCGAAGTAGAGCGCGTCGAGTTGGGCCCATAGAATGTCGCACTTGTCGCGTAGGGCCTGGATGGCCAACTCTTGCTCGGCTCGCGTCTTGGCGTGGTCGTAAACATAATTCACGGCGAACTGCGAATCTTCCGGCGCCTGGTAAAGTCGGGCTTCGAAATAATCGAGGCCTCCCGCCAGCCAGGGATAGTGCTGGCGCAATTTCTCGACACGCAGCGTAATCAGCTTGGTGGAAAACAATTCCGTCAGGGAGGAAGCGACTGCCTCCAGCAACGACCGGCTGCGAACGATGTTCAGATATTCGTTGACCGCAAAACGGGTGGCCGGAAGTATGCCTTCGCCGGCACGAACCTGTTCTGGATTCAGGCCTGTGGCTTCCGCCAATTTTATCCAGCGCTTGATGCCGCCCTCGCTGGTGGCGTCGCCGTCGTGATCGACCACCCGCTTGCGCCAGGCGCGGCGAAAGACCGGGTCCGGACCGCGCGAAAGGATGATCGAGTCTTTGATCGGGATGATGCTTTGATAGTAGTAGCGGTTCAGCGCCCAGGCCTGCAGCTGTCCACGGGTGAGCTTGCCTTCGTGCATCAACAGATGAAAAGGATGCTGGTGATGGTAGCGCTCCTCGCCGGTGGCCTGGAATTGCGCGCGCAACTCTTCGAGCGAAAGCAGGCGGGATTGCGATGCGGTTTTGGTTTCTACAGGTCGAACTGCCATCCATCCTCCGCAATTTCCCACCCCAGGTCCCGTACTCGGCGATATTGAGGGCTTGCCTCGTCCAGCAGGGGATTGGTGTTATTGATGTGTAGAAATATTTTACGCGGGCGGCGCAGCCCCGCCAACTCCGCAAGCGTTGCCTCGACCGGCACGTGGCCCATCTGTTGCGCGGTTAGTCCGGTGCCCGGGTCGTCACTTAAGCCGATGAGTTCGGTGTTGCTCCAGAATGTGCCGTCAAAAAGCAGGGCGTCGCAGGTGTTGAGTTCCGCGAGTAATGCATTATCCACTCTAGGCACCGCCGGCATGTAGGCCAGGCGCGCGCCGGAAACGGAATTGATGAAGAAGCCTAGAGAAGCTTCGCCGGGGACAAGTTGCGATTGGCGTTCTGCCGTCACATAAGCGGGATAGTGATTGCTCAACGACCACGCGCGGCAGCGGAGGCCGGACCCGATGCCTTGAGCATCGCACAAAGAAAATTCCTTGCCGGGTTCAAAATCGGTCCATGTGGCTTGATCTGGAATGCGATGCAGCATGCCGAACATCGAGTTATCCTCGCGCAGAATACGCCGGACCGAGGCGGTGGCATGGATGCGCAGCGGCTGGAGTTCACGCAGCAGCAGGAGTCCGAGCACATGGTCGAGATCGGCGTTGGCAAGCACTATGCCAGCAATGGGCGAATGCCGCACGCGTCGCGGATGAAGTTCAGGCGTGGCTTCGATCTGGGTTCGCAGATCCGGGGATGCGCCGAGCAAGAACCACAGCAGGCCGTCTTCGGTAATCGCAACTTGCGTCTGGCTACGGGGCTTGCCGTGGAACGTGCCGGCGCGCACAGCGCGACAATTGGCGCAAGCGCAGTTCCACTGGGGAAAGGCGCCTCCGGCCGCGGAACCGAGAATTTTTACCTGCATCTACCGTGAGTTTACAGCGTCAGGTTGTTGCCGGAGGTAATTACGCGAGAACTCTTTCCAGGGGTGCCAGGGCCTGGGCGTGGGTTAGTGCGAACCGCAAGCTTGCAGGATGACAGAATTTGCAAGATTTCCGCGAATTGAGTGCGGCAAGTGTGAAAGTTCCTGCAGGTCGGGCATGAAATGGCTGGCATAATCCGCTTTCCGCTTGTCTTGGCACTGCTGCCGCCTCATACTGCAAATGGCCCGCGGGATGCGGGATTCGGCCCTCCTCCGCCCTCCCTGTTTTTGACTCTATTGTTCTGACATTATTGTTCTGAACAGTAGTTATTTCAGCCCTGTCCCACTGAGGCGGCGCAGCGCAGCGGATCGACACCCCACGGCATGGTGTCAGCAGAAAGATTTTCCAGTCCGACTTCGCCGGCCATTTCGGTTCCCGGCTTGCCGCACCATACGATGCGGAATTGAGCCTTGGTGCCCTGGTAAAGAACATCGACTATGTCGCCCGGCTTCAGTTGAGCGTCCACGCATTGCAGAGTAGCGCCGCGGCCGCTGATGGTGCGGAGGCTGGCCGGCTGAGTGAAGGGCCGGGAATGAGCATCGAGGCCCCAGATCTGGACGGGAAGCTCGACGAAGACACGCTTTTGGCGGCGCCGATCCATGCCATGCTCCTTTAATTTTTAAGGGAGAACGTTTCCAAGGGAGGACAAGGAATCGTAGACGGGCGGGCGGGGAGAACAAAGATAACCACAGTCACCGGCGAAGCAGTGCCGAAAGTTCTCTGGGGCGAGAGGCGCGGGGCAGGTGAGCTTAGTCGAGATCGCCAAGCGAACAGGCGCCCGGGCCGCGAGGGTCGCCGCAGGAGCCGCATGCGCCGGTGGGAGCCGATGTACCCGCCGAGCCTTTCGCCGAGACCGCAAAGACGCTCAGTTGCGGGCTTAGCTTCTTGCATTGACACTTGGGGCACTTGGCCTTGTCGCGGCCGAAGACCAGGGTTTCAAACTCGTGCTGGCATTCCTGGCAGATGTATTCGAAAATCGGCATGATGATTACTCCGTGCAGCTGGCTGTTCCTATTAGAATCAATTTGTGGGAACTTCGCAAACTTACCTCGCAAACTTACTTCTCGAACTTATTCCTCAACCAAGGGCGGTGACTCCTGGGATCTGCAAGTTCAAGAGCTGAGTTTGAGGACGGCCTGACGGAGACACCGCCGGCATTCGTGCCCTCCGTCTTTCGGCCGCAACGCTGGTTGCGAGGCGGCCATGTGCAAACGCTCGCTGCCTTCTTTCTTCCTCGCCGAGTGGAACTGCCCGCTGCTGAACAGCGTCTTATCGAAGTGGAACCAGGCATTCCTGTGCTCTGCCACTGTCACTGGCAGAAGGACCGCAGCGCGCTGACGCTGATTGTGGTGCATGGCCTCGAAGGATCGAGCGAATCGCAATACATGCTGGGAATCGCGCGCAACGGGTTCGCCGCGGGCATGAATGTGGTGCGCATGAACCAGCGCAACTGCGGCGGCATGGACCATTGCGCGCCCACGCTCTACAACTCCAGCCGCTCCGCGGATGTGGCCGCGGTGGCGCGCAACCTGGTGGAGCGCGATGGAATTTCCGGCTTCGTGCTGATTGGCTTTTCCATGGGCGGCAATCTGGTTCTGAAGCTGGCGGGGGAGTGGGGAAGCGCGGGCCCGGCGGAGTTTCGCGGAGTGGCGGCGGTTTGTCCGGCGGTAAACCTGGCGGCCGGGGCGGACGCGCTGCATGAGCCGGCGAACCGCATTTACGAATATTATTTTCTGCTGCAGTTGTTCCGGCGCTTTCGCCGCAAGGTCAAGTTGTTTCCCGGCAGCTTCGACGTTGCCCGGCTGCAGGGAGTTAAAACCCTGCGAGATTTCGACGAACGGATTACTGCCTACTACTGCGGTTTTGCCGGCGCCGACGATTACTATGCCCGAGCCGCGGCGGCCAACGTGATCGACCGCATCGCCCGGCCCGCTCTGGTGATTCACGCGGTCAACGACCCTTTCATTCGCATTCTTCCGGAAGCGCGCCAAGCTCTACTTTCCAATCGGAACATTATGTACGTCGAAACCGAGGATGGCGGTCACTGCGCCTTTATCGGTGAGCGCGGCGGCTCGACTGACGATGGCCGCTGGGCAGAGCGCGAAGTCGTGGAGTTCGCGAAGCAGTTTCGCTAGCTCAATTCGCGCGGGCTGGACTCCGGAACCATGCCAGCATCTCAGGGCCGCGCCCCTTCATCCGCGTCCGCAGATACGCGAGAATAAGCATGGCGAGGCAGATGGTCAGCAATCCCAACGATGCGCCTCGGATGCTTTCGGTATGTTTGGGCAGGATCGAGACACGTCCGTAGACGAATTCGAGGTGCACCCAATAAACCAGCAGGGAAGCCTGGCCTAGTTGAATGAGAGGACTGAAGGCCCACGTTCCAGGCCCCCAACGGCACCAAACATAGGTTGCTGTCAGAATTACAAACAGCATGGCCACACGGATCAGGAAGAAGCTGGGGCTGGTGTGCCAATAATCGTAGACGGCGTAGAACTGACGCGGCTGGGCATCGAGCCAGCGCGAGGCCGCGACGAACAGCAAGCCGGCCGCACCAACCAGAAAAACAATTGAGGCCTCGCGCTGGCGCGCCCACTCACTCTGCAAAATGAATCCGATGGCCAGCCCGGCGAAGGCGAAGGCAGTCCAGGGAAAAACGGGGAAAAGCCCGGCTTGCGGCGTGCCCAGATTATGTACGCCGTCGATGTAGGATTCCAGCGGCCATGGCAGCCAAGTCGGGCGCCAGGTTGTCCACAGCGGTGGCGTTAGCAGAGAAATCAGCATAGCCATTCCAGCAGAAGCAAGAACGAGAGCGAGCCTGGCCGTCGTTCCCCGATGAATCAACAGAACCAGCCAGCAGAGAACGCCCATCAGCATCATGGAGAGGCCAATCGTGTTGAGTATATCCACGCGCAACAGGTCGCTGAGCGGCGCCCAGCCCCAGGCGACGAGATATTCCTGCAGACGAAAGAGCAGGCCAAAGGCAAAAATCTCAGCGCCGCGACGGATGGTGGCGCGGGCGATCTGCGCGGGCGGCAGATTTTTCTTCCACAACTTTTCTGTTACAAGGGCGAACGAAATGCCTGCCAAGAACAAGAAGAGAGGGGCCGGGAAGGTTCCTCCTAGTTGCGAGTACATGAAAAACTTGCTCTGGCGTGCGCCGGGGCTGAGCCAGGAGTCATAGCAATGGGTCTGGAACATCAGCACGCAGGCCAGGCCCCGCATCCAGTCGATGTAAGCGAGCCGAGATGGAATAGCAGGGGTCAACGCGAGACCGCATGATACGCCGAGCAGGTGCGGATTACACGAAACTACTTTGGCAGAGCATAGGCCACGTAAACTGCGGCCGGAGCAGGCTCGGCAACCTCCGACCGCTTCTGCGCCTTACCGCCGCCGGCAGCGATCACGATGAACTGGCGGCCGCCGACTTCGTAAGTGGCAGGAGTCGCGTTGCCGGCCGCAGGCAGAGTAGCTTCCCAAAGCAGTTCGCCGGAAGTCTTGTCGAAGGCGCGAATCGCGTTGTCATAGCTGGTCGCGGCGATGAACAGCAAGCCTCCAGCCGTGACTACGGGCCCGCCGTAGTTCTCGCTTCCCGTGTCTTTCATTCCTTGCGCCACGAGTTCGGGATAATAGCCCAGCGGCCGCTGCCAGGCGATCTTCGCCGTGTCCAGGTTGATGGCGGTCAGCGTGCCCCAGGGCGGTTGAATTGCAGGATAGCCATCCGGATCGAGGAATCGGTTGTAGCCGTCACTGACATACTTCATGTCGCTGGTTGACCAGAGGCTGTTTGGGACTCGGGTATCTTCTCCGGTGTAGACATAGTTCACGACCGCGCGAAGGCCGCCGCCCAGGCGAGCGAAGCCGGGCATTCTGCCTCCGCCCTGGGAAACGAAAGTGGCGATGTCGTTTTCGCTGTAGCGGTCACTCAGCTTTACCAGCGATGGAAACTCGGGCGGCGCGCCCTGCATATTCGCCTTGTGGCACGCGGCACACTCGCGCAGATAGATGCTCTTTCCGCTGGTAGCACCGCCGCTCGGCTTCTGCGGCAGCATGCGCAGGATCCAGGCCATCTCGTTTGCATTCACATATAGCAAGTGGGTGTCAGGATCAAAGGCTGCGCCGCCCCATTCGCCGCCGCCGTCGAAGCCGGGAAAGATTACCGTGCCTTCGAGACTGCCCGGCACGAACTGCCCGGCACTGCGCACCTTGCGAAAACGCTGCAACGCGTCTTCGTGAGCCTGCGGGGTTCGTTGCGTCAGCATATCTTCGGTAAGTTGCTGGCGAGCGAATGGCGGCGGCGCGGTGGGCAAGGGTTGAGTTTCCGCGGCGACTTCTCCATCGAGGTCGGAAGCCGGATATTTTCTATATTCAATCGGGAACATTGGCTTGCCGGTCTCCCGATCAAATAAATAGACGTATCCAGACTTGGTCGTCTGCGCTACTGCTTCCACATCACGGCCGTCTCGTTGCACTGTGACCAGGCTGGGTTGAGCTGGCAGGTCGCGATCCCACAGGTCGTGGTGCACAGTCTGAAAGTGCCAGACTCGCTCTCCTGTATCTGCGTTCAAAGCAATCAGCGAGTTGGCAAACAAATCATCGCCCACGCGATTCGCACCGTAGAAGTCATAGGAGGCGGAGCCGGTGGGAACGAAAACCAGTCCGCGCTTGGTGTCGAGAGAAAGCCCGGCCCAGCCATTGACGCCGCCAGTGTATTTCCAGGCATCCTTCGGCCAAGTGTCGTAACCCAATTCACCGGGACGCGGAACAGTATGAAATGACCAGCGCAACTTTCCAGTGTGCACGTCATAAGCGCGAATGTCGCCCAGAGCGGCTGGCAGGGTCTCGCTGACGGTGCTTCCAATGATCAGCAGATCTTTGTAAACGATTCCCGGACTCGTCATCGTGACCCAGTCTCGGGCGTCGCGGCCTAAACCCTCGCGGGGCAAGTCGTCACGAAGCAAAGCGCGGCGAAGCAAATCGTCACGAAGATCGATGCGGCCGGCCGTGCCGAACGATTCGATGGGTTTGCCGGTTTTCGCATCCAGAGCGTAGAGGTACTGGAGCGCGGCGGAGAATATGCGCTGGTCTTTACTGTTATCGCTGTCGTCGGACCAGTAAGTCACACCACGGCTGCGCATCTTGTTGCCAATCGGGCGAACATGCTCGAAGGCCGCCGGGTCAAAGCGCCACCGTAGCATGCCCGAAGCCGCGTCAAGCGCAATCACGTTCGCTTTCGCGGTTGTGGCGTAGAGCACTCCATTCACAACGATTGGATTGCATTCCATCTCCGAGCCGGGCGCGGCGTCAGTGGCGACGAAAGTCCACGCCACTTGCAGTTGCTTTACGTTGGAGCGGTTGATCTGCGTCAGGCCGGAGTAGTGGGTGCTGTCCGGTCCGCCGCTGTAGACACGCCAGTCGCGCCAGCGCTCTTCGTTCGGCCTGTGGGAGCAGCCACCGAGCGTCACTGCCAACAGGGTGAGAGCAATGCAGAAGGTTCGATTCATCATAAGTGCGAAGAGAGTCCCGGCGATTTGGATTCGCCGGGATTCCGGCGCGCTCACTTGCTTTTGGAGTTCTCGGTTTTGAGGATAAAGGCTGCCACATTGTCGTGCAGAGCCTTCAGCGAAGCCTCGTGGGCATAGACCATGTGCCCGGATTCGTAAAACTTGAATTCGATATTCTTTTGCAATTTAGCCGGAATCTGCAGGTGCTGCATCTCGTAAACGCCCTCGTAGAACGGGGTTGCGAGATCGAAATAGCCTGCGTTCAATAGCACTTTGAGATCCGGGTTGTACTTCATCGCGATGGCCAAATCGGGCATCACGTTCGCCGCCTGCGGCAACTCGAGAGGAACCCCGGGAGGCTGGTGCAGCATGTTCCACGATCTGATATCTATTTCGGGCTTGAACACCCGGTTCTCGCCAAACTTCAGTTCCTTTCGTACGTAATCATTGAACACGGAAACGTAGGCGGAGCTGATGGCCGCCGACTGCGGATCGTATTCCGCCTCTTTGCTGAGCGGATCAAACGTGGGCCCGGAGAAGCGGGTGTCCAGACGGCCGGTGGTCGTGTCGGTGTCATCCAGCAGCGTTTTCTCGAATTCTCCAGCGTTGATGCGCAGGTCCGCTTTTTCGATGTATTCGACCGTCAGCCCTGTGTACTGATGCAGCTTGGTCGCGACGGCGTGCCGCTGCTCCGGGGCGAGAGTGGACCCGGCCCCGAGCGCCTGGGCGTAATCGGTCATGGAAAAGTGCTCGACCTCCGCCAGCAGCGCCGGAAGATCGGGATGCGCATCCGGCAGCTTGTGGTGATACCACGCGGATGCGGTATAGGTGGGAAGCACGAGCTGGTAGGGCAAATCGACGCCGGGATTGAACTGCGGCGTGTCCGCGTTGAAATCGAAGTTCAATATTTGCGACAACAGAATGACACCGTTGAAGTCCACATCGCGTTCCGTTTCGAGCACGTTCGAGAGAACGGCGGATCGCGTGGTGCCGTAGCTTTCGCCGAACATGTACTTCGGCGCATTCCAGCGCCCATACTTGGCCAGAAACTGCGAGATGAAATCGGCGAAGGCCTCGGCATCCGCGTCGACGCCGTAGAAAGCCTTTTCCCGGTCCTTGCCGCTGATCCGGCTAAAGCCCGTTCCGGGCGCATCCACAAAGACCAGATCGCTTACGTCGAGCAGACTGTAATCATTGTTGACGAATGAATAGGGTGCGGCGGGAGTGTGGGAATCATCGGCGGTGACCACGCGCTTGGGACCGAATGCTCCCATGTGAAGCCACACCGTGGAGGAGCCGGGGCCGCCGTTGAAGAGAAAAGTCACGGGACGTTCTGTTCCCTTGTTGTCGGATTTGAAATACGCTACGTAAAACATGCTGGCTTCAGCAGGCTGGGTCTTGTCGTCGGGGTTCGCATTCTGCGGGACGTCGTCCCAATCCTTGGGATGCACGACAAGAGTGCCGGCGTAAGCGTCGTAATTGATGAGACTTCCCCCCACTGTGACCGAGCCCTTGCTGGCCTGCTGTTCCGGTTTGAATTGTTCGGGCTTGGCGGCTTCCGGTTTGGCGGCTTCCGGTTTGCTGGCCGGCGTCTCGGCCTTGGTCTGTGCTTGAGCAACCATGAACCCCAGGGCGGGGACTGAGATCAGGGCAACCATCCACAAAATGAGCGCTCGCATCGTCGCGTATCTCCGTTGATGAAATGGACTGCGATTTCCTCTACTGTATTGCGAAGGAGAATTTATCACGTTTCTATCCACCGTAGTGCGCATGCCGGATTGCAGACGTGCGATCCGCACTCAATCCAGCTCAGCGAAGCATGCGATTGCGGTATGCCGCCATGACTCCGGTGGGATGAACCACAAGACGGGTCCTTTATAATTAAGTTCGCGGGTAATGTTGACGTCGTCTTTAAGCTCAAAGGCCGCCCAAGCGGCGTCACGACGGGCGCGTAGCTCAATTGGATAGAGCACCGGTTTTCTAAACCGGTGGTTGCAGGTTCGATCCCTGCCGCGCCTACCAGTGCTAGAATCTCCACCGTGGGGGCGCAGTTCACAATTGACGTAGAGCACAGGCTGGTCGTTGCTACTTATACCGGTGAAAACAGCGAAGAGGAAATCATCGGCCTGTCTTCCCAGATTCGTGCCCATCCTGATTTCGATCCCAGCTTTTCAGAAATCATGGATTGCCGAGCGGTCTCCGGCGCGCGGATTTCAGCACACGCGATCAGAGGACTCGCGCATCGTCCGAATATTTTCAATGCCACTTCGAAGCGCGTAATTGTCGCTCCGCAAGACCTCGTCTTTGGACTTGCACGCATGGGTCAAGCGTTGGCCAGTCAAACCGTTCCAAACATGGTTGTAGTGCGGACCATGGAGGAAGCGCGCAAAATTCTAAAGCTGGATAACTCCGGAACAGACTAAGATCAAGCCTGGTTTCCCTTTCGATGCTGGCACGTGGCCATGTTGAGGCAGCCGTCGGCCAGTTTCAGGCGCTCGACTGGCTTGCCGCCGATGATGTGGGATTCGATGATTTCATCCACGTCGGCCTCCGTGACGTATCCGTACCAGATAGCTTCGGGATAGACCACGAGGTTCGGACCGTGCTCGCATTGATCGAGGCAGCCGGACTGGTTGGCGCGCACTTTCCCCTTGAGGCCTCGCTCCGCCAGTTTCTGTTTGAATAGTTTCTGCAGTTTCGCCTGGCCGGTGGGGTCGCAGCATCCCCGCGGATTGCCTGGCGGACGCTGGTTGCCGCATACGAAGATGTGCTTTTCAAACTTGGGCATGAGATCACATCTTACCCGAGCGGGTGCGTGTCATGCTGGGCCGCCGCCCACGCGTTGCTATTCGCGGCGCGGGCGCGATAAGATAATTTGTACACATCTTCTCCGCTTCCATCCCAGTTAGCCTTTAGAGTATTGCCGCGGCAAGGCGTGTGCGACCGCCGGGTGCAGCACGTCTTTGTCTTTGCGCCCGCGAATCCCTGTGACGGAGTTGACTTTGAAACGAGGCAAGACCGCGGTGATTGTCGGCGCCCAGTGGGGCGACGAGGGCAAAGGAAAAATCGTCGACGTTTTATCGGAGAATTTCTCCGTTGTCGCCCGTTATGCCGGTGGCCACAATGCCGGCCACACCGTCATCATTAACGGCAAGAAGTTCGTGCTGCAACTGGTTCCCTGCGGCGTGTTGCGGGCGGCCTGCCGCAGCGTAATCGGAAACGGCGTGGTTCTCGATCCCATGGCTTTTCTGAAAGAAGTGGGCGGGTTGCGCGACGCGGGCGTGCGGGTTGACGGAAATCTTTTTGTTTCGAACCGCGCGCAGGTGATTCTGCCCTACCATCGCATGATCGAACTCGCGGCGGAGAATGCTCCTGGACGCGTCAAGATTGGCACCACGTCGCGCGGAATCGGGCCGGCTTACGAAGACAAAATGGGCCGCCGCGGGCTTCGGGTAGCGGATCTGCTTGATCTGCAACTGCTGAAGAAGCACATCGAAAACGCGGTGCGCGAAAAGAACATGATCGCACACGCTCTGTTCAATTCCGAGCCGCTCGACGCCGACAAAATGTATTCGGAATACGCCGCGGCCGCCGAGAAGATCGCGCCCTTTGTATGTGACACAGCAGTCCTGCTGAATCAGGCGCTGGCTGGTGGCGAGGCCATCTTGTTTGAAGGCGCGCAGGGCACCATGCTCGACATCGATCACGGAACCTATCCGTTCGTTACTTCTTCGAGCGCGACTTCGGGAGGCGCCGCGACCGGCACCGGGGTCGCGCCGAATGCGATCGACTCCGTGATCGGGCTGACCAAAGCTTATTGCACGCGGGTGGGCGAAGGTCCGTTTCCGACCGAGGAGAAAGGCGAAGCGGGCGAACTGTTGCGCAAGCGCGGCAACGAATTTGGAGCCGTTACAGGACGCCCTCGGCGCACCGGTTGGCTCGACTTGCCTCTGCTGCGCTACGCTGGCATGATTAATGGCATCTCTTGGCTGGTGGTGACCAAGCTGGATGTGCTCGACGAACTGGCCGAGATTCCAGTTTGCGTGAGCTACAGGGTTGACGGCAAAAAGACGATGGAAATTCCGGCACAAGCCAGCGGGTACGACAAGCTGGAGTGCATTTATCACAAGATGCCGGGCTGGCGTACTTCTACGCAGGGCGTGACCAGATTTGAACAATTGCCCAAGGCGGCTCGCGAGTACCTGGCGTTCGTGGAGCAGGAAGCGGGAGCGAAAGTCGGGATGATCTCAACCGGTCCGGATCGCGATCAAATCATCTTCATGGATGAATTCGCGACGGAGATGAAGGCAGCCGCATCCCGAAAAGTCTAGTCTTGACTTCCCATGAGTCAGGCGGCGAGACTACATAACCACACCCATACTATGTAAGGAGCGCATGATGGTGGTTTTGGCAGTGACGTGGATGGCGAAGGCGGGGCACGATGCCGACGTTTCCCCAATTTTTGCGAAGCTGACGGAAGAATCCCGCAAAGAGCCCGGCTGCGTTATGTATCAGGTCCATCGGCACAAGACCGAGCCGCGGCGGTTTTTCATCTACGAGCAATATAAAGATGATGCCGCGCTCGAAGCTCACCGCGGCTCGCCTCACTTTTTGCAGCATGCCCGCAAGGAATTGCCCAAGGTCGCGGACCGCGTGGAAGGCCACCTCTACGAACCGCTAGGGTAGGTGTTACTTAGCCTTGTCGATCATCAACTCGCCACCCGACGCGTAGCTTTCCTTCGACACTTCATGGAAAGCGATCATGATGCCCTCGCGGCGCGCTCCAGCTTCTTCAACCAGCGCATCCGTGACACGTTTTGCGATCTTGCGCTTCTGTTCCGCAGTGCGGCCTTGCAGCATCGTGATTTGAACCATTGGCATAGGGATCCTTCACTTCGTTCAGAGTTTGCCCTGAGCTTGCCGAAGGGATGACCGCTGCGGGCTTCCGCTTCGCTCACGCCCGCAAAACGCCGTCACTTTGCCAGCTCGTATCCCGCGAAGAAGAAACTCAGTTCGAAGCGCGCCGTATCTTCGGCGTCCGAGCCGTGAATGGCGTTGTGCTCTATGCTCGACGCCCACTTCTTGCGGATGGTGCCCTCCTCGGCGTTGGCCGGATTGGTGGCGCCCATCAGCTTGCGCAGGTCGGCGATGGCGTTTTCTTTTTCCAGAGCTAAGGTGACGATCGGTCCGCTCGACATGAAATCGGTGAGCGAGTTATAGAACGGCCGGCTGGCGTGCACGGCGTAAAACTGCTCCGCCTGGTGCTTTGAAATTTCCAGCATTTTCATGGCAAGAATGCGGAAGCCATTCTTCTCGAATTGTTCGATGATGTCGCCGACGGCGTTCTTGGCGACGGCGTCCGGTTTCACGATGGTAAGAGTGCGCTGCAGAGTTTTCATATTGGTCGTTGGCCGTTAGTCCTTAATTGTTAGCTGATTTGTCGTTGCACGGTACTCGATACTGGGTACTCGGTACTCGGTACTAAACTTTCACTCCCAGCGCCGCGACCAGCGTTTCGCCGATCGCCGCTGGTGATTTTGCTACACGAATGCCGGCCGCTTCCATAGCTTTGATCTTTTCCGCGGCTGTGCCCTTGCCGCCGGAAATGATCGCTCCGGCATGGCCCATTCGGCGTCCCGGAGGCGCAGTCTGCCCGGCGATGAAGCCGACGACGGGCTTCTTCATTTTCGTCTTCACAAATTCCGCCGCGGTTTCCTCGGCGTCGCCGCCGATTTCGCCAATCATGATCACCGCTTCGGTTTCCGGATCGCGATTGAACAGGTCGAGCGCATCCAGGAAGCTGGTTCCGATGATCGGGTCGCCACCGATCCCAATCGCGGTCGATTGCCCGATGCCGCGCTGCGTGAGCTGATGTACCGCTTCATAAGTCAGCGTGCCCGAGCGCGACACAATGCCGATTGAACCTTCTTTATGAATCGAACCGGGCATAATTCCGACCTTGCACTTACCGGGCGAGATGATGCCGGGGCAGTTCGGACCAATCAGGCGCGAGCGCCGGTCCTGCAAGAACTCCCACGCCTTGACCATGTCGAGCGTCGGAATGCCCTCGGTGATGCAGACGATCAGATCGAGTTCGGCGTCGGCTGCTTCCATGATCGCGTCGGCTGCGAATGGCGGCGGAACAAAAATCACGGTCGTGTCGGCCCCGGTCTGCTCCACGGCTTCCTGCACGGTGTTGAAAATCGGCCAGCCTTCGTGTGTGGTGCCGCCTTTGCCCGGGGTCACTCCTCCGACCACCTGCGTTCCGTAGGCCGCGCAGGCCTTGGCATGGAAGGTGCCTTCGCGTCCGGTCAGCCCTTGCACAATCAATCGCGTTTTCTTATCAACCAGGATTGCCATAAAAATGATTCCTCAATGCGTCCTAAACTCCCCGCGCCGCGGCCACGACTTTGTCGGCCGCATCTTTCATCGTGTTGCAGACGACGAAATTAAATCCAGATTCCATCAGGATCTTTTTGCCTTCGTCCACGTTTGTACCTTCGAGGCGCAGCACCACGGGAAGCTTGATGTTTGTCTTCTTGGCAGCCTCCACGACGCCAGTCGCCAGCGTATCCACGCGCAGAATGCCGCCAAAAATATTGATCAGCACGGCCTTCACGCTTTTGTCGCTGAGCAGAATTTCAAATGCATGAGCGACCTGCTCGGCATTGGCGCCGCCGCCTACATCGAGAAAGTTCGCAGGCATGCCGCCAGCATACTTGATGATATCCATCGTAGCCATCGCCAGCCCAGCACCATTCACCATGCAGCCCACGCTGCCGTCGAGCTTGATGTAGTTCAGGCTGTATTTTGAGGCCTCAACCTCAAGCGGATCTTCCTCGGTAATGTCGCGCAGTTCGCGAATATCGGGATGGCGGAAGAGCGCGTTGTCGTCGAAGGTCATCTTGGCATCGAGCGCGAACAGTCGGCCATCGGTGGTGGTAATGAAAGGATTGATCTCAACCAGCGATGCGTCTGTATCGAGAAACGCTCTATAAAGGTTGGAAAGAAATTGCACCGCAGGATTGATCTGCTTGGCGCTGAGGCCGAGCTTGAAAGCCATCTTCCGCGCCTGAAACGCTTCCAGCCCCATGCCGGGATCGATGTGCTGCTTCAAAATGGCATCAGGATTTTCAGCCGCGACCTGCTCGATCTCCATCCCTCCGGCAGCCGAGGCCATGAACACCGGCTTGCCTTCCGTGCGATCAACCAGAATCCCCAGATACAACTCTTTTTCGATGGGCAAAGTCTCTTCGATCAGCAACCGCCGCACTGTGCGGCCCTCGGGACCTGTCTGATGCGTGACCAGCTTCATGCCCAACATTTTTTCGGCGAGATCGCCAGCTTCACTGACGGATTTGGCGATCTTCACGCCTCCGCCCTTGCCGCGCCCGCCCGCATGAATCTGGGCCTTGACTACCACTCCGGTCGCTCCAGAGCTCAGCAGTTCTCTGGCTGCGGCCTCGGCTTCTTCGCGCGAGGTGGCCATCGTCCCGCGCGGGACGGTCACGCCATACTTCTTAAGAATCGCTTTTCCCTGGTACTCATGGATTTTCATAATGACGCTCTTTGCTCTTTGCTCGTTAGCTAAGAATCGGAAGGAACCTGCTTGCGGCTTTCGACTGAGGGCAGCAAACCTCTAATTTTATAGAAGGGGAACGGATTAGGGCAAACCCGAGGCATCTTTGGTTCGTTTCCGATCGATTCCGGCGCGGAGCGGCAAAAATGCTACGCTAGTGCGCAACCATGGTCTACGGACAATGATCCTCGAAGCCCTCCATCGCATCGCCAATCACGGCCAATCGCTGGCGCGGGCGGAAGCGCGTGACGTGATGGCGGAAGTGCTTGCCGGAAACTGCACAGACGCGCAAATCGCGGCGCTGCTCATGGCCTTGCGCATGAAGGGCGAAACGGTCGAAGAGATTGTCGGCTTCGCGGAGGCGATTCGCGCCGCGGCAACGCCGTTGCCCATCGCGCCTGCCGCTTCCGGAGCGCTCGACTTAAGCGGCACCGGACGCGATGCGCTGGCCGAATCTCTAGTCGACACCAGCGGCACCGGCGGCGATGCCAGCGGCACCTTCAATATTTCGACCGCCACAGCATTCGTGACTGCGGGAGCGGGCGTGCGCGTGGCCAAGCACGGTAACCGCAGTATCAGCTCGAAATGCGGCTCGGCCGACGTGATGGAGGCGCTAGGCGTGAATATCCAGTTGTCTCCCGAGCACGCGGTTCAGTGCCTGCGCGAAGTTGGAATTTGTTTTCTGTACGCGCCCGATCTGCACTCTTCGATGAAGCAGGTGCAGAAGGTGCGGCGCGAACTGCGGCTGCGCACTATGTTTAACCTGCTCGGCCCGCTCACCAATCCGGCGCACGCGTCGGGACAAGTCGTGGGCGTGTACGCTCTCGAAATGGTCGAGAAGCTGGCCGAAGCGCTGAGCATGCTGGGACTGCATCGCGCGCTCGTGGTCCACGGCCTCGATGGTCTGGATGAGATCACCATCACCGGGCCGACGCGCATCGCCGAAGCTCGCGATGGGACGGTGCGGACGTACGAAGTCGATCCCGAAGAGTTCGGCATGAAACGAGCCACGCTCGCGGATATTTCCGGCGGGGACACGGCCGAGAATGCGGCCATTGTTCGCGAGGTTTTAAGCGGAAAGAAATCTCCACGCCGCGATGTGGTTGTGTTGAACTCCGCCGCCGCGCTGGTGGCGGCTGGACGCGCCGATCATCTCGCGGATGGAATACTTCTCGCGGCGAGGTCGATCGACTCTGGTGCGGCTGCCGCCAAGCTGGCGGCTCTGACGAGCTTTACAAGCACGCATCGCTGACTTCTGACGTGGTGAAAGTTTAGGGCGTGGACAAAGATTAAGGAGGCGGTTATGGAACGCAAAATCTTGGTGCTCGTTCTGTTCTTGTGCGCATGGACTGCGTCGGCTCAGGACATTCAGGTAAATCGCCAGAACAAAACCATTGCTGTGACCGCCGATGACTCCGTAACCGCGGATGCCGAGGTGGCCGTTCTCGCCATCGGATACCACAATTATGCGTCCAGCCAGGATGCGGCATTTCACGAGAACGTGCGGGCCGCCGAGTCGATCACGAAGGCAATGCTGGACGCGAAGATTCCCGAGGCAAACATTGAAACGGACAAGCTGACACTGGGCGCCGCGGACATTGATGAAAAGTGGACTGAGCAGATGAAGAAAGAGCGCGATTCCAGGCGCAGCAGTCCTGGCATGTCACCGTGCCCTCTGCGCAGGCTCAGACCGTTGTCGACCTTTGCGTGAACGCCGGAGCGAATGAGGTCGAAGACGTGGAATGGAGCGTTGCCGACCCCGTGGCTTTGCAGGCAAAAGCCGGAGGCGCCGCGCTCGTAAAAGCCAGGTCCATTGTTGAGCAAATTGGCCACGGGGCTGGGAACGAAGCTGGGTGGGTTGATCTACGCCAGCAACAGTGCTCCAGTGGCTAGAAATCGGAGAGGAATGCAATCAGTAATGGTCTCAGCGTCGCTGGGGTCTTTGCCGAATCTGCAGCCGAAACTGAAGTTGTTTCCGCAGAAGGTCAAGAGCGATGCCACGGTCTATGCTGTGTTCTCGATCGAGTAGTGAATTGCTCGGTTAAGACTCCGCACTATTTGGCCGTATCGCCCTCGATCTCGAAGACATTGTTCGAAATGTCACTCTCTGGCACGCTGCCGTCGTTGACCACGATTTCCTCCGGCGGTTTCGTGGTTTCGATGCGAATCACTCCCTTGCTCTGCCCGCGCACCACCAGTCTCTGCGTGACTTCTCCGCCGGCGAACTTTACCGTGATGGGAACCTCCGCCCCCGCGCCACCCAGGTTGGCTACTGTGATAGTCAACACGTAGGCTCCGGGCTGCGTCTTGCGAGCGAATGCCGATTCTACTTTGAAATCAGGCAAGCCGCGGTCGCGGTAGACCCAGTCGTCGAAAAACCATCCTAGATCTTTCTGCGTCTGCGTCTGAATCAGGCGCTGCATGTAGGAGGGTTCCTTGTCCTCATCGGGACGGTAGGACGCAAGAGCCTTTTTCAGCGCCGGCCCACCGACCAGGTCGCGCAGCATCCACCACACGCACATGGCTTTGCTGCGGTAGAGTTCCTCGTTGTAGGTGTTGATAAGGGAATGATTCACCTCATCTTCGGATCGAGGGGCTGCGGTTGGCTTCTCACTGGTGCTGAAGGCGAAACGGTGCTGTCCCAGGTAGTCGAGCGCAGCCGGGCGTCCACTCTGATGTTCCACGTAGAGTGCCTGCACGAAATGAGCTAGGCCTTCGTTGATCCAGGGGCGGGGTGAGAAAAAAGCCGCGTGGGTTAGCTGATGGGTGGCCACAAGACCGGCCTGCTTGGGATCGGTTCCAGTCAGCGGCATCAGCAGGAGAGAGCCGCTCTCAAAGGGTGCGGCATTTGCATCGATCAGGTCGGCTGTTTCCGCTTTGCTTCTGGGCGAGCCGAACCACTCAGCAACAAACGGCGACACTTTTTCCGCGGCGTCAGCGTAGCTGGCCGCTGCCGCGTCGTGGCCGATTAGAAAATGAACTGCCACGGCTGCACGATCGACGACCGCGTAGTTGGAAATCACGAACGTCGGTACGGCCGATCCCAGCGACCGGTAGGAGCAGTCTGCCAGAAATTCCTGCTGCACTTCATGAGCCACAGGGCAGGTTGTGGCATTGACCAGAAGCTCGGGAGGTTCACCTTCCTCACGGGGTACTGCGATCTGCAAGCGCATGGTAGAGGCGGCTTCTCGCGTCTTCCAACGTCCCACAGCCTCGAATACGCTGGTCGGTTCGGAGAGGTCGGCCGCCTCGGTTGCGATGGGGTACCACGACACGTTTCCCACGCCCCGTACGGCTGTAAATTTCGTACTGATCTGGTCCCAGTCCGTACTGTGCGCGGTCTCTTGGGGTGCGCCGAGCCGCGTGAGGCGCGTGGCATCGAGCACGATGACGCCCTCGTAGGCGATCTCCAACTCGATAGTGCCCTTGGGCGGGATCGCTTCCGGCAGCGTGACAATGGCTTCGGAAAGCGCTCCGGTGTGATCGATGTCAGAGGTAAAGGGTTGCGCCACGAACTGCAACTGCTTGCCGCCGGCCTTGATGGAGCGCCAGTCCAGCGAAGAGGAAATCTGCAGCACCGCGATCCTCTGCGGCGTTGCCGAATCGTTCCGCAGAGTGATCTTGCCGCGCACGCCCAGCCGCTGCTGCACGGGCTCCACGCGCACATTCAAATCATAGTTGGTGAAAGTAAAGGCCTCACGGTCGAGAGCAGAAGCACTCACCACAGAGGTGCAGAAGACACAGAGGACGCAAAGACTGCGCAACTTCATTTTGTACCTGCGAGGGCCTCGTCATCTTTGCCCTTCAAGCGTCTCTGCCGCACAATTTCATACATCACGACTGCTCCCGCGACCGACACGTTCAGCGACGGAACCTTGCCCAGCATCGGAATCGAAACCAGAAAGTCGCACTTCCTCTTTACCAGATCGTGCAGGCCCTTGCCCTCCGCGCCCAGAACCAGTGCGCAATCCATGTTGTAGTCCATGGCGTCGTAGGTCTGCTGGCCGCGCTCGTCCAGACCAACCGTCCAGATGTTGCGGTCTTTCAAGTCTTCGATGGTGCGGGCGATGTTCGTGACTTTCGCAATGGGCAGGTACTCGCTGGCTCCCGCTGAAGTTTTTGTTACGGTGCCAGTCACTGGGGCGGCGCGGCGTTCAGGAATCACCACCCCGTCGGCGCCCGCGGCGTCGGCGGTGCGCATGAGAGCGCCCAGGTTGTGGGGATCTTCAATACCATCGAGGACGATGACCAGAGAATATTTCCCGCGCTTGGCGCCGACCACGTCGTCGAGATCGCTATATTGCTTGGCCGAAGTGACAGCCACCACTCCTTGATGAGCGGCTCTGCCAGCCATCTGGTCGAGCTCAGTACGCGTGAGAAATTTCACCGGCACGCCAAGCTTGCGGCAGTCTTCGATCATCCGCTGCAGGCGGATGTCGTGCCGCTCCTTCGCCATGCCAACCCACTGGAAAGCGCGTCCGCGGGCCTTGAGCGCCTCGCTGACCGCATTGATGCCGTAGATATAGTTCATAAGAACAGTTGCCAGTGGCCAGTGGTCAGTTGCCAGTAACTACTCGCGATCGAATCTTCTGAAATAGGTCCCATTCCATTAAGTGTACTGAAAGATACGAAATCGAGCAGAGGACCAACGTTTCGCGCTGACGGATCGGGAAGGGCACGACTTCAGTCGTGCCGTAAAGAAGCTGATCAAGGCCGGCTTTAGCCGCTGGGGGTCGCACTGAGGAAGCGCAAGATGTCCTCTGGTTCGGGCCGCTCGGTGTAATCCTCGTTCGCGGAAGCATAGAGCACGGCGCCATCGCGGTCGATGACGTAGGTCGCTGGAATCGGCAGTTCCCAGCTATCGTCCCCATTCACGAAAGGCAGGTTGACGAAGGCACGCTGATAGATGGCTTTTTGTTCTTCAGGCACGCGGTACGCGACGCCGAACTGCCGCGCCACGTCGTTGCCAGCATCGGAGAGCAGTGGAAACCGCAGCTTGTGTTGGTCACGCATGAAGAACGACTGCTTCACGGTCTGCGGAGAAACCGCGACGAGCGCTGCTCCGGCCCGTTCGATCTCGGGCAGGCTGAGATTCATCGCCTCTACCTGACCAACGCAGAACGGGCACCACCGCCCGCGGATGAAGCAGAGCACGAGGCGTCCTTTTGTGAGCAAGTCGAAGGATGACACACTCTTGCCGTCGTGATCTCGCAGCTGGAATTCTGGAACCTTCGCGCCGACGGGCAGAATATTTGCGGCTAAGCGTTGTCGCTTCAATTCGGCGACCGCGCAAGCGTGAATCGCCTGCGTCTCGGCCGGAACGTACTTCGCGATCAGCTCCTTGCGCTCGGCAAAGATTTCGCATAGCGGGCGAATGTCATTCTCTGGACTCGACTCTTCGAGGGATCGCCATTTCATGGGAATCGTTTCGTGCGAGCTAGTCTCCCGCATTCTCTTTTGGCGGGCTCGGACTCGTAACTGCCGCCAGTTGCTCGTAAAGAGTACCCGTTTTGAGGAAATTGATTAAGGCAAATTGCCCGATCATAAGGCGAACGACGGAGAGAAAAAGTCGTCCTTGAGCGTGCTCGATGCGGATCACGCGTCCGAGTCCATGGAGCCGAAACATCTCCGCTCCTAGCAGTTGGCTAGGGGGGATCGTGAATTCTTCGGAGCCTTTGACATGCAGACCTGCGCCGTCAAGCCAAGCATCTCCCCGCGCCACTTTGGTTTTCAACGAGAGCTCCTCGCCTCGATGGAAGAACACCTTGTATTTCAAAATGCCTCCGCCTCAAACGATCACTGCGCAACCGGGAACTGGCAGCTGGCAACTGATGTTCTCTACATTCCTGGTAATTTCATCCCCGCCATTCTGCGCGCGAAGCTGGGCTTGCCCATCTGCTTGAACATCTTTTTCATCTGCGCGTATTGGCGAAGCAGGTTGTTTACTTCCTGCACCGTGGTGCCTGAGCCGCGGGAGATGCGCTTGCGGCGGCTGCCGTTAATCACTTCGTGGTGATTGCGCTCGTACGTGGTCATCGAGTTGATGATGGCTTCGACGCGGTTGATCTGTTTTTCGTCCACGTTGTCTGCGGCTTTTTGCAGGCCTGAGAACGGACCGATCGAGGGCATCATGCCAATCAGGCTCTTGATCGAGCCCATCTTCTTCACCTGCCGTAACTGGTCACGGAAGTCTTCGAGCGAGAAGCCGTCGCCGGTAAGGGCCTTGGTGGCCATCTCCTGCGCCTTCTTCTTGTCGATCTGTGATTCGGCGCGCTCGATCAGCGAGAGAATGTCGCCCATTCCCAGAATGCGCGACACAATGCGGTCGGGATGAAACGGTTCCAGCGCATCGTACTTCTCGCCTACGCCGATGAACTTGATCGGCTGGCCGGTGACCTGCCGGATGGAAAGCGCCGCGCCGCCGCGGGCGTCGCCATCCATCTTGCTAAGGATGACGCCGGTGAGCGAGAGCTTCTTGTGGAACTCATCGGCGGAGCGCACCGCGTCCTGCCCGGTCATGGCGTCGGCGACGAACAGAATCTCCGACGGATTCAGCAGCTTTTTCAGCGACTGCATCTCGTTCATGAGATCGTCGTCGATGTGCAAACGTCCGGCCGTATCGACGATCAGCACGTCGCAGCCGGAAACGATGGCCTCGCGCCGCGCTTCTTTCACCAGCCGCTCGACCGCTTGTGTGAGCTGCGCGGGCGTGCTTGCATCGCCTACTTCGCCTTCGTAAATGTGCGCCTTAACTGCCTCAGCCACAACTTTCAATTGCTCGCGCGCCGCCGGACGGTACACGTCCACCGACACCAGCAGCGGACGATGCCCGCCAGCCTTGAACCAGTGCGCCAGCTTGCCGGAGGTGGTCGTCTTGCCGGAGCCCTGCAAGCCAGCCATGAGAACCACCGTAGGCGGCTGCGATGCGAACTTCACCCGGGCCGTGTCTTTGCCGAGAGTCTCGACCAGTTCGTCGCGCACGATCTTAATGACCTGCTCACCCGGAGAAAGCGCGGTCAGCACTTCCTGGCCTACAGCCTTGGCCTGGATGCGGTCGATCAGCTCTTTGACCACTTTGAAATTGACGTCGGCCTCGAGCAGCGCCAGCCGGATTTCGCGCAGGGCCTCGGCAATGTTTTCTTCGGTCAGCCGGGCCTGGCCGCGAAGGGACTTAAACGCGCGCTGAAGTTTTTCCTGAAGATTCTCGAACATAGAGGGTCGCAGTACAGCCTTGGAGATATTGGATGATTAAATATCTTGCGTAAGAATAACATGCTGAGATGACAATTCTGCTGGCTCCAACTCGTCAAGAATTGCTTGCCGCGTTGCGATTTCCTATGATAATGGCGCCCTTCCTCTTGTTCTTCATCCGTTACCGGTTTTTGTGGTCGTATGTTGCCTCTAGAAGCACAGACGGGGCGGAAGCGTGGCGGTTGAGTGGGTATCTGACTGCGATATTCGTTTTCGTAGCCTATCCCATCACTCTTTCAAAGTACGATGACTGGTTCTGGGAGACACATTCCGACCTTGTAGTGTTATTCATTTTATTCTGGTTTTCGCTGGCAGGCTGGACTCTGATTCGCCACTTTCTGTTACAACGCCTGGCAGATGAGAAACTGCAAAATGACCTGGAATGTATTTCCCTCGGATCACCGCCGCCCACGCCCGTTGTCAGTCCAAGGTGGCTCCGCGCTTGGGGCTGGGCGAATTGCATCGGGTTGGCATTGGTGGTTGTCGGAGCGGGTGGGGTCGTCGCCTCTCTTCACTAGTCCGTCGAGAAGGCAACGATCAGGCCAAAGCCAGCCTACGCCACGATTTCGTCGAACTGAACGATCGGTTCAATATCGGTGTACTTGGGAACGTCGGCGAGAATTTCGGCGCCATGTTTCGCAAAGACGGTCTGGAATGCCGCGATGGAATCGATGAGGATCGTCGCGATACAGACAAACGGCGCAGACGATCCGGTCGCCGAGGAGATCCCGCGCCGAACCTCGATGCTGTTCCCCGTCAGCCCTGCCACGAATGGGATGTGCTTCTTCATGTAATAGTCGAAATCAAACTTCGCGTCGCTCTTGTTGGGATAGACAACCGTTACTCGCTGCATAAAGGCAATCCTCCTCGGACGGATCGTATTTCTATTCCGATGCCCAGACGCCCGCGACTCTATCCAACCTTGGGCCGCACCATCTCGAATCGCTGGGTAGTCCGCGTGTACTGGATCCCGCCCATGCGTCCGATCATATCCAGCGAGTTCCGGTCCAGCTTGCCATCTTTGAGGTGTGCGTTGTTGATGTGAATCGAGACGATCTGGCCAATCACGAGGCTGCCGCTGGTGGGCCTGGTGGAGAAGTCGAGAATCTGATGAAGCTTGCACTCGAAGCTGACCGGAGACTCCGCAACCCTGGGCGGGCGCACGATTGCCGACGGCTCAGGCGTAAGCTTCGCCAACTCGAACTCGTTCACCGACGCGTCGTATTCGCCGCTGGTTAGATTCATCGCTTCGCGCAATTCAAACGTGACGATGTTGACCACGAACTCTTTGGTATCACGAACATTTCGCAGCGTGTCCTTGGCTTCGCCGTGGCCGGCGGCTGCCTGTTTGGGTTGCCGTAGTCCGGGCGCAAACGCCAGCAACGGAGGATCGACACAAACCGCATTAAAAAATGAAAAGGGCGCGAGATTGAGCTGTCCCGATGGGTTAATGGTCGATACCCATGCAATCGGGCGCGGCGCCACGGAATTGAGCACGATGCTGTAAAGCTCGCTGTGCGAAAGGTCTGACGGGCTGACGATCATGGCATCGAGTATATCTTTCGGGGCGGTCAGCTCTTTGCCGTGAACACTTCTTTGGCTGCGATCACCGTGTTGCTGTGGATGGTCACGGTGTCCTCGATGTTCCGCGCGTAGCCGCCGGCGTAGGTGACCATCACGGGAATGTCGCGGGCGCGGGCTACGCGGAAGACAAGTTCGTCACGCTTCTTCAATCCTTCGACGGTCAGAGAAAGCCCGCCCAGCTGGTCTTCGCGGAAAGGATCGGCGCCGGCGATATAACACAGGAGGTCCGGCTCGAACTGCCGCATTCCTGAGCTGAGCGCGTTATCGAGCCAGGCCAGGTAATCATCATCGCCGACGCCGTCGGGCAAGTCCACGTCGATCGCCGAAGCAGGCTTGAACGGAGGATAGTTGTTGTGCTGATGCAGAGAAATGGTGAAGACGTCGCCGGCGTGCGCTCCGCGAATTTTTCCAGGCAGCGCCGAATTCAGAGATGCAGAATCGAGGGTCGATGCGCCGGCCGAGGGCAAAAGTGCGCTTGCCGTTCGCGTCCCTGCGAAAATCGCTGCTGTGCCGTTGCCGTGATGAACATCGCAATCGACCGTCATCGCGGTGCGGATCTTATCGTCGCGCTGTAAGCGCCGGATTGCCACGGCTACATCGTTGATCATACAGAAACCTTCGCCGTGGTCGGGGAAGGCATGATGAAATCCACCGCCAATGTTGACGGAGACGCGGTCGGCCAGGGCGTGCCGCGCCGCCAGAATCGATCCACCGGCCGCAAGCCAGAACGCTTTCACCAGCCCAGGAGAAAAAGGAACCTCCAGCTCCATCTCCTCGCGCGGGCTGAGCGTGCCGGTCTTCAGCTTGTGGACGTACTCCGGCTTGTGAACCAGCAGAATGTCCTGATCGGTGGCTGGTTGTGGCTCCAGAAAGTCGTTGGCTTCAGCGACACCAGTCTCCAGCAGCCGGTCATGAACGCGCCGGTATTTCTCGGCCGGAAACACGTGCGTGCCGATAGGCAGGTAGTAGCCGTTGCTGTAGACGAGCTTGAAGGGGAGCATGAGAGTGCGCCTCCATGATACTTAGGCGCAAAGGATGAAGTGTACTAGCGCTTTTTCCCGGGCTGCACTGCCGGCACCACCATCGGCCTTCTCACCGGCACGATCGCGCCCTTCGCCGGATCGGCGGCGGCATGGGCGCGGGTGAGCACTTCTTCCTGGATATACTGCACAAACTCCTGAATCTGCCGCTGCATCTCTTCCATGCGCTCGCGCATTTGCAGGATGATCGCCATGCCGCTGATGTTCACGCCCAGATCGCGAGCCAGCGACAAGATGAACTCCAGCCGCTGCAAGTCTTCGTCGGTGTAAAGGCGGGTGTTGCCCTCGGTGCGCGACGGCTTGAGCAGCCCCTCGCGCTCGTACAGCCGCAGGGTCTGAGGATGGATGCCGTACATCTCGGCTACCGACGAGATCATGTACGCGCCTTTGGATTTACGCTTGTTCATTGGCCGAGGACTGCCGTCACCAATTTACAACAAAAACAAGTTGGCCACGGATCATCACGGACTTGCACGGATGAAGAAAGCCATATCCGTGTTCATCCGTGCAAATCCGTGGCCGATTAATCCTGCTAGGCCGCTGGTTCGGCTTTCTGTTGGGCGGGAGACCATCCCTGCGGCTTCACCAGATGATTCACGGCATACGCCACAAAGCCCGCCGCGATCAGGATCATCCCGAAGGCGAACGAGCTCATCCCCCAGATGTATTCGTGCTCGCTGCGCATCACCGCAAAGCCCAGCAGCAGCGCCGGGGGAATGCCGATGGCGATCGCCCCGAACAACCCGCCGGGAACCCGGAACGGCCGCGGCAGTTCCGGCTCGCGGTACCGCAGCACCGCCAGCGCCACAAACTCCAGCACCAGGCTGGTGCCGTAAAGAAGAATGTCGATGGTCACCAGCCGGGCAAAGCCCAGGCCGAGGCACATCGCCCATCCCATGGCCAGAGCAATAATCGCTACCCAGGGCGCCCGCGACTTTTTCTGCAGCTTGCCGAAGATGCCCGGCAGCATCCCGTCCTGAGCCATGGCCAAAGGCAGCCGCGAATAGCTCATCACCAGCGCATTGAACATGCCAAAGGCGCTGATTACGCCACCGATAACCACGCCGATGCGCAGCAGCGGCCCACCCAGCAAGCCGGCCACTTCCACCCAGGATCCAGTCTCCCAGGCGGTTGAAGTCAGTCCGGTCATCCACATGGCAAGGAAGGGAAGCACGTAGGTCAGCGCCACAATCACCACCGCAACCAGCATGGCGCGCGGATAGGTCCGCTGCGGCTTCTCCACTTCCGTGGCGATGGTCGAAGCGTTGTCCCAGCCGGTGTAGTTCCACATGCAGATGAGCAGGCCGCCGAGAATATCGACGGTGGAAGTGGTCGGCTTGGTCACGGCGTTCGCCAATGCTCCGATCTTGAACGGAGCTATCAGCACGATAGCGATGAACGGCGCCGACAAGGCCACGAACAACCACAGCGAGGTCAACGAAACCACTTTCACCCCGGCAATATTCAAGAGCGCGCAGGCAATTACCACCGCCAGCGCTACCCACCATCCGCGATTGCCCTGCTGAAAATAGGGAAACATGCGCGTCAGGTAGGCCACGAACAGCGTGGGATAAATCGCCATATCGAAAATGGAGGCGACCAGCGAGAGCCAGGCCTCCTGAAATCCCCAGAAGTTGCCCATGGCGCGGCGCACCCAGGCGTAGTAGCCGCCCTCGTAGGGCAGCGCGCTCGAAAGCTCGCCGATCATGAAGGCCGTAGGTAGGCTCCAGAGCAGCGGGATGAGCAGCAGAATAAGGATGGCGCGTCCATAACCGGCGCCGTGCACAATGTCTTCCGTGCCATAGGTTCCGCCCGAGACCATAAAGAAGGTGGCGGCGACCAGAGGCCACAGCGTGAGGCGGACGAATCTTTTCCGGTTGGGAGCCTTATTAGGGACGGTGGCGAGAGGCTGGGGATTCTCTATTTGTTGACGCGGGGCGCTAGCTGTTGCCAATTTCTATGTCTTCCTCCTGAAGCGACTCACTCTCAGCTACTCCGCAGCGGCTGGCTGCCTGCTCGAGCTTTCCAGTTTTGTTAGATTCCGGAAATCACGCTGGAGTTAGTTCGCATGTAAGAGATTACGGGATTTTCACAACGATGCAAGAAAAATGTGGAAATATTTCCAAAATCTTTGTCGAGGAGTCAGGTACTGAGGTAACGCTCATTTTCGGATCGCGTTCACAGTTTCAGTTCCCAGGTCTCGGCAACCAACCCCTTCCGGCTCCAACTGTCGTGTCTTTCTTCGCCCACTAGTTTGAAGCCAGCGTTCTGGTAGATGCCCCTTGCTGCGGGAAGCTCACTTTGCGTCCACAGCATAATTTTCCTGTAACCGGCGCTTCGGGCAAATCGAACACACTCCGCAACCAGCCGTTTCCCAATCCCCAGCCCGCGCGCCGAAGGCTCCACCAGCAGCAGGCGAAGTTTGGCCACGGTTTGAGACTTCCGCACCAGGAAGACTGAGCCGACATTCTCTCCATTGCGCTCGGCGATCCAGCAGCGCTCGTGCGCCGGATCGAGCTTCTCGACGAACTCCGCCACAATTCCAGCTACGAGGGCCTCGAAGCGCTCGTCATAACCATATTCCTGGGAATACAACACTCCGTGGCGCCACACCACCCAGCCCATGTCCCCAGGCCGGTGCTGCCGGAGCATATAGGACTTCGCGGCGCTGGTGTCGGGACTTAAGACCGACTCGAGCGTCTGCATGGAGTGCAGAAGATCATGCTGACGCGCCGGAGACAGCTGGTTGAGGATAGTTCTGACCTGCTCATCGGAGCGGGCGTTCAGGGTTTCGAACACCAGCCGGCCCTTCCTGGTAAGGGCCAGCAGGGTCTGACGCGCGTCCTTGGGCGATGGCTTCTTCTCGATCAAATGGTTTTTCCCAAAGCCGGTGAGGATTCGGCTCAGGTATCCCGCATCGAGGGCGAGAGCGCTGCATAATTCGGCAGCCGTCGACTGTTCGTGGTTCGCCAGCTCGTACAGGGTCCGCGCCTCGGTCAGGGAAAGTGGACTGCTGAGCAGGCCTTCGTCCAGCAAACCGATATGGCGCGTGTAGAAGCGGTTGAAGCGGCGCACGGCGGCGATGCGGTCTAGGGAGACCTGTGGCGAAGACACTGCGGAAGCCATGCCGCCAGTATCCCGCCGTGTTGTTGACCTTGTCAAATAAATTATATGACTCAGTCAACTATAAAATCAGTTCTGGCCGTTTGAGGTGCTTTACGGGGAAACGCCGTCGATTTATGATGCCGCCACCGCTTTTGGAGGCGGCCCTATGAGACTACCGTTTCTTGTCGTTCTTGCCCTCTCCGTGGCTGCTGCTTGCGCGGCGCAGCCTCTTTTTGCCCAGAACGCTTTCACTCCCGACCAAGTGAAATACGGCCCTGCTCCGCCCTTTCTGCCGCCGGGTGCGCAGCTGGCGGTTCTCGAAGGCAACCCTATGGCCGCTTCTGGCGACTTCACCATTCGCCTGAAAATGCCGGACGGTTACAAGATCGCTCCTCATACCCATCCGAACCGGGAGAACGTTACCGTGTTGTCAGGAACTCTCAAAGTCGGAATGGGAGATCAATTCGACGCCAGCAAGATGATGAGCTTCGGGGCAGGCAGCTTCGCCTATCTCGATCCCAGCATGCATCATTACGCCGCGGCTTTCGGCGAGACGGTGATCCAGATCCACGGCATGTCGCCGGTCAAGTTCAACTACATCAACCCGGCGGACGACCCCACGCCGAAGAAGTAAAGAGAAAGGGCCCGGTTTCGGGCCCTTCTCTTTTCTGGCGTCAGCTAGACAAAACATAACCAGGGGGAGCACGGAGTCACACGGGGTAAATCGCTACTTTTCCCAACTGTCGCCATCAACCATGCGCTTGATTCCGTCTCGCAGGCTCTTCACCTTGAAATTAATAAGCAGCCCGACTCCGATGCCGTTCAATCGCATGTACGACAAGATCTGTGCCTGGTGAACCGGATGGATTGCTTCAACGCTCTTTACTTCGACGATAACCACGTTCTCAACGAGCAGATCGATGCGGTATCCAAGCTCAATCTTTTCCCCGTCGAACACGACCGGCAATCCAACCTGACAGGCGACCGCGAATCCGCGTTTTCTGAGTTCATGAGCGAGATAGGCTAGATAGGCACTTTCCAGCAACCCAGGTCCCAACACGGCGTGGACTTGCATCGCGGATGAGACAACTGCCCCAGAAATCTCGTTAACCCGAACCGGCTTCAGGCAGGAAACGCGCGCAGCCATCAGAACGGTCTATCACAAACTGAGAGGTTTACCCCGTGAAACCCCGTGCTCCCCGTGGTAATTCTTTCCGTTTCGTTCCCGATTAGGAAACTCTGGAAGTTAGACTTTGCTCCACAGCTCAGCCCGAGGGTCTTCCGGGTTCAGCTTGGCCAGTTCCTTCAGCAGTTCCTTAGTGCGCTCATCCCGCGGCATAGGCACAGTAACCGTGATCTCGACAATCTCATCTCCGCGCACACCTTCCTTGGTAGCCGAGGGCACGCCCTTTTCTCGCAGGCGCAGCTTCTGCCCCGACTGCGTTCCGGGAGGAATCTTCAGCAGCGCCCGGCCGTCGATGGTTGGGACCTCGATCTTGGCTCCGAGCGCGGCTTCGGTAGCGCTGACCGGGACGGTCAGGTAGATGTCGTCGCCATCGCGCCGAAAGATGGGATGCTCTCCGGTCCGAATAATCACGTAAAGGTCGCCCGCCGGGCCGCCGTGAGCCCCGGCGTTGCCTTTGCCGGCCAGTCGAATGCGCTGCCCGTCCCGCGTCCCGGCCTTGATGCGCACTTCCAGCGGTTCAGTGCGGCTGACCGTGCCCTCGCCATGGCAGGCGTCGCAGGTGGAGATATTCTTGCCCGTCCCCTCACAATGCGGGCACGGCACATTGAACTTCATGCGCCCGCCGGTCTGCGTGACCTGCCCGGTTCCGCTGCACTCCGAACATTTGCCCGGCGCCTCAGTGTGGCCCTGCCCATGACAATTCGCACAGACGTCCTGGCGCGCAATGTTCAGCCGTATCACGCCGCCGCGAATCGCCGTCCAGAACGGCACGTTTACCTGATACTCAAGATCGGTGCCAGCTTCCGGTCCGGTGTCAGCCGCAGCGGCGCCACGCCCGCCGCCGAAGATTCCCGAGAAGATGTCGCGGAACCCGCCGCTACCCCCGGTCCGCCGCGCACGACCCCCGCTGTCGGCCAGATCAGAGAAATCGAACCCGCTGAAATCGAAGGGAACGCCCTGCCCGTCCGGACCCGCGCCGCCGCCGGAAGATCCCCCGGGCGCGCCTCCAGCAAACCCGCCCGTTCCCGCGCCCCGCGCATAGGCTTCCGCCGTAGCCGGGTCGATGTTGTCGGAATAGAACCCGACCTGATCGTAGATTTTGCGCTTCTTGGGATCACTGAGAACGTCGTTGGCCTCGGAGAGCGCCTTGAACTTCTCCTCCGCCGACTTGTCCCCGGGATTTACGTCAGGATGATACTTGCGCGCCAGCTTGCGAAACGCCTTGCGAATCTCCTCCGCCGAGGCGGACTTCTTCACGCCAAGGATCTCGTAGTAGTCTTTCTTGGATGTAGTCGCCATTAGAACAGTCTGTCATCCTGAGCGAAGTTTCCGTTCGCGAAGCGAGCGGAAACGCAGTCGAAGGATCCCTAACAGCTTAGTTCGGCATCCTATGCTTCTCTTCTTGTAACACCACCACGGGTCTGCCCTCTGCCGCGTCCACATAAACCGGAATCGGCAGCGGACCGTCGGGCGTGGCGACAAAAACCTCCCACTGCTTCTCGTCCTCGGCAAGGCTGAGAAAATAAGTCTGCTCATGAACCTGGAAATCCATTTCTATCCTTTCTGAATCGACCCCACAAACGGATGACGCGGGCAAGACCGCCCGCGCCACCACGAATCAAGCTGACAGCTGAGAGCTGACAGCTTATTTCTTGTCTTCCACATCTACGTACTCAGCGTCGATCACGCCTTCATCTTTCTTCTGACCGCCGCCGTTCGCACCCGAGGCCGCGCCGTCCGTCGGACCACCCGGCCCAGCACCCGCCGCCGGACCTTTCGCCTGCGCTGCCTTGTACATTTCCTCGGCCAGCTTGTGCGAAGCCTTGGTCAAGGTGTCGCGGGCCTTATCCATCTGCGCCTTGTCGTTCGATTCCAGCGCCTTCTTGGCATCGCCCAGGGCGTTCTCCACATCGCCACGATCCGAGCCGGAGATCTTATCTCCCGACTCGCGCAGCATCTTCTCGACGTTGTAGACCATGCTGTCGAGCTGGTTCTTGGCTTCGATCGCCTCGCGCTGTGCCTTGTCTTCCGCCGCGTGCGCGGTGGCTTCCTTGGCCATATTCTCCACTTCTTCCTTCGACAATCCGGAGGACGATGTGATCGTAATCTTCTGGTCCTTGCCCGTGGCCGTATCTTTCGCGGTCACATTCAGGATGCCGTTGGCGTCAATGTCGAACGTCACCTCAATCTGCGGCACGTTGCGCGGCGCTGGCGGAATGCCGTTCAGATGGAACTTGCCCAGAGTCCGATTCTGGTTCGCCATCGGCCGCTCGCCTTGCAGCACGTGCACTTCAACCGAGGTCTGATTGTCCGCCGCGGTAGAGAACGTTTCCGTCTTCTTAGTAGGAATCGTCGTGTTGCGCGGGATCATCGGAGTGGCTACGCCGCCGTAGGTTTCAATCGACAAAGACAGCGGAGTCACGTCCAGCAGCAACAGGTCTTTCACTTCGCCGCCGAGCACGCCACCCTGAATCGCCGCCCCGATTGCAACGACTTCATCAGGATTCACTCCCTTGTGGCCTTCCTTGCCGAACAACTCTTTCACCAGCGCCTGAATGCGCGGCATACGAGTCTGCCCGCCGACCAGCACCACTTCATTGATCTTCGAGGCGTCCACGCCCGCATCTTTCATGCACTGCTTGCAAGGACCGACCGACCGCTGAATGATGTCTTCCACCATCCCTTCGAGCTTGGCCCGCGTCAGCTTCTTCACCAGATGCTTCGGACCGCTCGCATCCGCCGTGATGAACGGCAGATTGATTTCAGTCTCCATAGTGGTCGAAAGCTCAATCTTGGCCCGCTCGGCCGCGTCGCGCAGCCGCTGCAACGCCATTTCATTCCCTTTGCCTCTGAGATCTAAACCTTCGTCCTTCTTGAATTCATCGATGAGCCAGTCGACGATCCGCTGATCCAGGTTGTCGCCGCCCAGGTGCGTGTCGCCATTCGTGGCCTTTACTTCAATTACGCCCTCGCCCACTTCCAGAATCGAGATATCAAACGTTCCGCCGCCAAAGTCGTACACGGCGATCATTTCGTCTTTAGTTTTGTCGAGCCCATAGGCCAGCGCCGCCGCCGTAGGCTCATTGATAATGCGCTTCACTTCGAGGCCGGCAATCTGCCCGGCATCTTTCGTGGCCTGCCGCTGGGCGTCGTTAAAATACGCCGGCACGGTAATCACCGCCTCGGTGACCTTCTCTCCGAGATAGTCTTCCGCCGCCTTCTTCAGCTTCTGCAGAATCAGCGCCGAAACCTGCGGAGGCGTGTACTCCTTGCCCTGCGCCAGCACGGCTACGTGGTCGCCCGACTTCACGACCTTATATGGGACCATCTTGATCTCTTCCTGAACCTCGTCGAAGCGCCGTCCCATGAAGCGCTTGATCGAATAGATTGTGTTCTCCGGATTGGTGATCGCCTGCCGCTTCGCGACCTGCCCCACCAACCGCTCTCCAGTCTTGGTAAAACCAACCACGGAAGGCGTAGTCCGCCCTCCTTCTTCATTAGGGATAACTTTGGGCTCTCCGCCCTCCATCACCGCCACACAAGAATTGGTCGTTCCAAGGTCAATCCCAATAATCTTGGCCATAATCGTCTCCTCTACCTTACTTTTGAATCAAATAAGTGCTTTGTAATCAATGCCGTTATAATTGCCAACAACCCCATGCTAAGACCTGAGTGGGATGCTGTCAAGGTTTAGATGCTGTGGGAAGGGAGGAGGATGCGGCTAAAGGGACACGGAGCTGGCCGACGGATGCGGCCAGCTCCCAAGGCTTTCACTCGTAAGTTACGGTCACTTCGTACCCGACGTGCTGGGAATCGAGCAGGGCAAGGATCCCACCGGACGTGCCCTCGACTAGGCGGGTGGCCCGCCTCCTCCGTCCCGCTCCACGAAAAAGGGTGCCCCATGTTTCGCGTTCTTTGCGAAACGTGGGATTCCACGATCCCATCTCTCTGGGGCTTCTTTTTAGCCTGAGCGACGATGTTTCAAATCAGAACTGCATTCCTCGAAAAGGTGCTTTTGGTGGCGCAGCGCCTCCAGCTCTGCGATAGATTAGCCATGAGAGAACGGCTCTTAGCCGCCGAGGTACTTATGACCCCCGCCGCCAAAATCGTGACCGGCAGCCTCGCCCTCGCCGCCCTGGTGGGAATCGGCTTTCTTCCACTGCTGCCGCCAGATCCTCGCGCCGTCGCCGCCGCCCACGCCGAAACCGAGCGCGTCTTCGCCGAAATTGAGGCGGAGAACGAAGCTCGTTACAGACAGGCCTATATCCGGCACGTTTACATTATGCACGGCGACTCCGCGGGCGATCTTTACGCCCACTGCACCGGCACGGAGCCACCGAGGCAGCCTGCGAATCAGGCCAAGTGTAAGGTTTTGCTCGACCAACTGAAGAGTGAGGACGAAGCCGCAGCCGCTGCCGACGCGAAAAAGAAGGCCGAATGGTAGGGCGGGCGACCCGCCGTGCGACTCAACGCCTTCCCGTACCTTGCGGAGCGTGGGACTCCACGGGGATTCTGTTGATTCACCCCACTCTTTCCCGTACCCTTAAATCCAAGGAGCCAGCCATGACCATCGAAATCCGCGACGCATCCCTGGAGGCCAGAATCAAGAAGCAACTCCAAGCCACCGGCTCCAGCAGCGTCGAGGAAGTGCTGCTCCGCTTGCTAGATACGCAGAAGAACAGGACCGCTGGCTCCTGGAAATGCGGCTTGCCAGAGATGAAAAACCGCGCTAGGGTTGTAGGCATATGAGCGATTTGCGAAGCCAGATCAACAGCCTCTCCGCCGCGGAGAAGGCGGAACTGCTGGACACGCTCTGGGAAAGCCTGGAAGCGGACTCCTCAACACTGACGGATGCGCAACGGGCGGAGCTTGATTACCGCATCGCCCGGCATGAGCAGAACCCCTCCGACGTCATCCCGTGGCAGCAAGTCAGAGCGGGTCTGTTTTAAGCTGCTTCCCGTCCAGAGGGGTCCATGGTCTTTGCCAAGCGTCTGCGCGAAGGTGTGGTTCGCGGCGACATAACGTGTAGCGTCAGGATTTGGACCGCGCCCCACGTCACGGAAGGCCGCCGCTATCGTATGGGAGACGGCGAGATAGAAATCGAGTCAGTCACACCGATCGGGTTTCCTGACATTACTCACGAGCTGGCGCGGGAGTCCGGCTTCCTGGGAGTGCTCGATCTGCTGAAGGTTGCCAAGCACGGCAAGGGCAATAACATATACCTGATTCGATTTCACTATATTCCGCCTCGCGGGAAACGCAGGCTCCCGAGAGGCTAAGCATGGCTTGACATGTGCTCCACATGAAACTATGCTATACACATGTCCAAGATGATTCAGCTCCGTAACGTGCCGGACACACTGCATCGCAGCCTGAAAGCCCGCGCCGCTATGGCTGGCATGTCGCTATCGGACTATCTGCTCGCGGAGATTAAAGAAATCGCCGAGCGGCCGACGCTGGCGGAGCTGCGAGACCGCCTGCGAACCCGCAAGGCGGTTACGGTTCCACTCGACACCGCGCGCCTGGTGCGGGAAGAGCGCGAGTCCCGGTGATCGTTCTGGACGCGTCCGCGGCGATTGACTGGCTTCTTCGAACCGCCGCGGGACAGGAAATCGAGAACCGGATTTACTCGCGGCGCGAGTCTCTTCACGCTCCCCACCTTCTGGACCTTGAGATTGCTCAAGTTCTTCGGCGGCTGGTGCGGGAAGGTTTGGTTTCAGGACCGCGCGCCGATCAGGCGATCCAGGACTTACTCGATCTTCGGGTAACGCGCTATCCCCACTTCGTTTTCTTGCCGCGCATTTGGCGGCTTCGGGATAATTTCTCAGCCTATGATGCCGCCTACGTCGCGCTCACCGAAAAACTAGGCGCCACCCTCGTTACCCGCGATGCCCGCCTCGCCTCAGCATCTGTCCGTGTGGTCAGCATCGAGCTGTTTTAAACGGCCATCGCCAGCGCTCTCACTCGACGCGCTCGTAATTCTGATTCCCCAAATGTCTCCAGCGAACCCCGTCAGCATCCCGCCATACGCCCAGCGGCTTATCTTTCTCCCGGTCAGACCCGAGGCGCAGGACGTTGCCATCCAGGTCTTCAATCTGCATCTCCAGCGCCCACTCGAAATTCTCAGGCGGGTTCCGGATCTTTGCGCCGGACGTCACATACTCACCGTGCAGCACGCGAACATCCTGCACGCCGATCCACACCCACATACGCGGCTGGCTCTGGTTGTCACTGGTCAGGAAGATGGAGCACTTATCGCGCGCCACACAGGCAAACCCGTCCCAGTCCCAGCGCAGCTCGAAGCCTAGAGCATTCCGGTAGTAGGCGATGCTGGCTTCTACGTCTTTGACGCGAAAGACTGGAGTCGCTGAACCCAAGCTGTTCGTTAAGGATTCCGGCACAGTGCCCTCCTGCAAAGCAGGATACATCGGCGACTCTGCCCTTGGATTCCGAGAGCCGAAGCCCACCCTGTATTACCATCCAAACGATGACTTCGCGACTCCGCCGTTGGCTGGGTGATCCCCTGGTGCTGTTGTGCGTAACGGCAGGTCTGCTTGCCTTCGTCGTGCAGTCGGGTGAGCTGGGAACGTCCGATACCACGCATCGCCTGCAAACCACGCACTGGCTCTGGACTTCCCAGCCGCAGGTGTTTCCCAACGAGTATCCCGAGTTCGGCCTGCACGGCCGCGGAGGCCGGCTCTATAGCTGGTATGGCATTGGGCAGTCGTTGCTGATGCTGCCCGCTGATCTGGTGGGCACGTGGATCGCGCACTGGCAAGTTTTTTCCGGGTATCGCGAGGACCCGGGAGTGCGAAGCATTGTGGTCAGCTACAGCACCAGCATCCTGGTGAACGTGCTGACGGCGCTGGTCGGGTTTCGCCTGCTTCGCCAGTTGCGTTTCAGCGTAAGGGAATCTGTGCTCGGCGTGCTGGCTCTGATGTTCTGCACAACGCATCTCCACTACACCCAGAACATGACGGAGAACAACTACATCATGCTTCTGACGCTCGCCGGATTCTCCTTTCAATACCAGTGGCTGAAGACGGGAAGCCAGAGGGCGCTGTTCGTGGGATCGGCCGTGCTTGGGCTGAACCTGCTTACGCGGTTGACCTCGGGACTCGACCTTATGGCTGCGGGTTTTTTCCTGCTGCTCGTGCTTTGGTTTGAAGGCGTGCGAGGCCGCCAATTGTGGCAGCGGTTTCTTGCTTACTGCAAGGTTGCCGCTCCGGTGTATGCCTTTTTCCTGCTGGTGGACCGCTCCTACCAGTTCTACCGTTTCGGATCGCTTACCAACACGTATCTGTCGCTGTTTGGCAAGGAACAGCGATTGCTCGATCCGACGCTGCCGGCAAACTTTCCCTGGAACACTCCGTTTCATGAAGGTTTTCTAGGAGCGTTGTTCAAGCCCGAGAAGTCGATCTTTCTTTTCGATCCCTTGCTGGTGATGGCGATTCTCCTGCTGGTTGTGCTGTGGAGGCGAACGTCGCCAGAGGTCCGGGCTTACGGCGTGTCCTCGCTGCTGCTGCTGTTCGCCTATATCAGCTTTTATGCGCGGTACGCCTACTGGGCCGGAGATTTTGCCTGGGGCGATCGTTACGTTTCGACCTCGGTGGAGCTGGCGGCGTTGCTGGCCGTGCCATTGCTGCTGCGCCATCGGGAGAATATGAGCGCATGGCTGTGGCGCGGTGGAATGGTGCTGATTGCCGCCGGCTTGATCGTTCAACTGGCATCACTTGCCTTCTGGCTGCCGCTGGAGATTTACCAGATGGAGACGCTGGGCCATCCCACGTTCGTGATCGCACTGCGCTGCAAGAACATTGTGGCGTTTGCCCTTGGCAAGATGGACGTCTGGGGGTTGGACGCCGAGGCCATGCACTGGGATCCGTGGGACTACGTTCACATCACGACTTGGAATTTCCTGCCCTTCCTGCTGCGGAGAGTAGGAGCTGCTCCGAGGTGGCTGGTCGACATGGCATTCGCGGTCTGGGCAGCAGCGATTGCGGCTCTGGCGTGGATTCTTTGGTGGTTGAGGACGGAATGCGCCCGCCTTCCGAAGGGCTCCGACCTTTTGTGAATCTCTGTCTGCGCTAAATTCAAGACCAGGAGCAACGTCTGGAATTTCAGCTGCTCATTTCCCTCCCGAGTAAGAGACGTTTCTAAGAACGCTCTCAGCCAAGAAAATCTTCCGATTGGATTCGAGGTCGAAGCAACCATGTCGAGAGTAAGTATGCCCAAAGCAACAGCCGCTATCGTTAGCCTGCTTCTCGTCGTTTCCGTTTTCGCTTTTGCCCGGTGGTTGTCGGCTGCGTTGGCCGCGAATGGTGTCGTCTCTTCTGTTTTTCTAGTTCTGGTTCTAGTCTTGACGATTGCCGGAATGGGCTGGGGGAAGAGCCGGCGGCGCGGCACACCGGGGAAGCGATGGCTTCTGCGATATGCCGCGCCGGCGCTGCTGATGCTGCTGGCCCCGGCGCTCGTGTGGGCACTTTTCGGGACCTCGTTTCAGGGCTTGGTGACCGTGCTATCCACTGGCGGCATCACGCTGAATTCCCCCAATGACGTGATCGTCGACAGCCAGGGAAATGTCTACATCGCCGACACCCACAACAACCAGATTGTCGAAGTGACCGCCTTTGGGGTGGCGTCGATAATCGGCTTCCCCGGCCTGAGCCCGGCTCTGCATGATCCCAACGGGCTGGCGTTAGACGGATTGGGGAACCTCTATGTCGCCGACAGCAACAACTCCCGGATCGTTGAGCTTTCGGGAGGCGTCGTTTCGGTGATCGCCACCGGCGGTCTGCTGAGTTATCCGGATGGATTGGTGGTCGACACAGCCGGTGACCTCTTCATTGCCGATGGGGCGAATAACGACATCGTGGAAGTGCCTGCGGGAGGCGCGGCGGCGGTGCTCACCATAACCGGCGTGGGAGCCTTAGCTGGGCCGCAGGGCCTCGCGTTCGACGTGTCGGGAAACCTCTATATCGCAGATGGGGGAAACAACCGCGTCGTGGAAGTGGCCCCGGGCGGGGCGGGAACAGTGCTCAGTATCACCGGAGGCGTAACCCTGAACACGCCCTTGGGGGTGGCCGTTGACGGACTGGGGAATGTATACATCGCGGACCGGCAGAACAACCGCATCGTGATCGTCCCACCCGGGGGCGTCGGCGACGTGCTGCATACGGCGAGTATGACCTTGGTTAGCCCCGAAGGCGTAGCGGTGGGTGTCTCAGGGGCTGTCTATGTCGCCGATTCCTCCGGAGTCGCCGAGGTGCAAAATTCGGCGGTCGGCTTCGGCCACTTGCCGACCGGTGCCGTATCGGGCACGACGCTGACCTTACCGATCACGATTGCCTATAACGCAACGTTTGGCAGCGTGCAGGCGCTTACTCAGGGGACTCCGAGCCTCGATTTCACCGTGGCCTCAACCACCTGCGTACCTGGGACGACTACCGACGGTGCCTGCACGGTGAATGTAACTTTCCTGCCCACGGCTGCGGGATTGCGCCGAGGCGCGGTGGTGATTTACAACAACGCGACCCCGAACGTCCCGATCCTAACCGTGCCCATCTATGGAACGGGTGATGCGCCCCTCGCCACGCTCTCGCCCAATACCGGTAGCGTCATCAACACCGGAGGGGTGACCCTCGCCTTTCCGTTTCAATTGGCGCTGGACGGAGCGGGGAACATATATGTCGGCGACGATGGCGGGAACGTGATCAGGATTCCAGCTGGAGGCGGCACGGCCACCGTGGTTGCCCTGGGAACTCCTGGCGGCCTCTCCATCGACGAGATTGACGGAGTAGCCGTGGATGGGGCGGGCAATCTTTTCATTTCAGATCATCTAAATAACCGCATCCTGGTAGTCACGCCCGCCGGTGTCGTTTCCATACTGAGTATCACCGGCCTCAGCCCGGTCCTGGGCCTCCCCGTAGCGTTGGCTTTTGACGGCGCGGGAAATCTGTACATTGCCGACTACGCCAATGGCCGGATTATTCGCGTGTCCACGCTCGTGGTCGCGGGATCGACTTCGAGCGGCCTGGGGGAGGTCATAGCGACAGGCGCATTTACTTTCGCCGAAGAATCGCTTACCGGCATGACGGTGGATGCCCAGGGAAACATCTACATCGCAGCCCGCACCGACAATAGCAGCAGCGTCATCAAGGTCACGGCGGCGGGCGTGGCCTCCGAGCTGAGTTTTCCTGGCATCTCGCCTGCGCTCAGCAATCCCCAAGGGGTAGCCGCGGACGCGATGGGAAACGTCTACGTGCTGGATGGGGACAGCCCCAGCAGTCGGGTTGTGAGACTGACGACGGCGGGCGTGGCCTCTGTCCTGGGCATCAGCGTACTGCCGGCCCCCTCGAGTCTGGGCGACTCCGGCTATGGAGTAACGCTCGATCCCTCCGGCAATCTCTACTTACCGGACATTAGCAACAATCGCGTCGTGTTCGTGAACGTCAGCGCCTCCGTTCTGGCGTTTCCCAGCACGGATGTGGGCTCGAGCAGCAGTGCGCAGACCGCAACCGTAGCCAACCTCGGCGACCTGCCCTTGATTTTTGCCACAGTTCCAGCCTATACGTTGAATTTCTCCGAAGACACCGGAGACGAAAATCTGTGTGCGCTGAGCACATCCCTCGCTGCCGGGACGGCCTGCGACGTGGCGGTCGAGTTCACGCCGCAATCGGCGGGAAGTCTCAGCGCCAGCATCGTGGTTACGAACAACAGTCTCAACCTTACCGCTGCGACCCAAAACATCGGGGTCAGCGGCACCGGCATCGCTGTGGCCGATACGACTGCAGTAGCGGTATCCACAAACCCGACGGCTGCGAACATTGGGCAACCGATTACCGTCAGTGCCACGGTGACCGATACGGCGGGAGGCCATACGGCAACTATCCCCACGGGCGGTGTGACGTTTATGGATACCGTTGGGTCCACCTCGGTGTCGCTCAATGGCGGCAGCGCCGTCACGCTGAGCGGGACCGGCAAGGCAACTCTTACCGGAGTCACTCTGAGTGGCGCAGGCGCGCACACGATCACGGCCAACTATGCGGGCGTGAGCGGCACATTCCTGGCCAGCAGCAACACCACTACGCTGGCGGTCGCCAAAGACACGGCGACCATGGCGGGACCGGTGACCGAGCCGGTTCAGGTGGCGAATGGCCAGCCCGGTTCGGTGCCGGTCACAGTGACCGGACCTTACAGCGCGAGCGTGGTTGCGGCGCCCAGCGGATCGGTGAGTTACAACGTTCTGAATTCGTCGAACACCAGCGTGGCCTCGGCGACGGCGACACTGACCGCGGGCAGCACGGACTCGACCGCAACCATCCCTCTGGCGAGTTCGCTCGTTTCAGGCAGCTACACGGTGAGCCTGACCTACGCCGGCGACAGCAATTATGCCGCGATCTCAACAGCCGTCATCGTCCCGGTAGTCATCGGCCCGGCTGTGCCGACCATTGTCTGGACAGCGCCTGCTGGCGGGATTACTTACGGCGCAACCCTGAGCGGCATTCTGGAGGCCTCCGCGGTCAGCGGTTCGACACCGGTAGCTGGCACTTTCACCTACACCGCTACACTCGCCGGCGGCAGCCCAGTCGCAGTCACCAGCACAACCGTGCTGAGCGGCGGCAGCTATACGCTCACGGCCACGTTCACGCCCACCGACACATCCACCTATGCCTCGACCACCGCCAACGCATCCCTTACGGTGACCAAGTCGACGCCGGTGGTGGCACTTATCTCCTCTGCGGCCGCGGTGGGAGTGGGAAGCTCCGTAACCTTCACGGCAACCGTCACCTCCCTGGCCGGCACGCCGAGCGGATCGGTCGGTTTCTATGACGGAACCACGCTGTTGGGCACCGGTACGCTAGCCACGGGCGTCGCAACCTACACGACCTTGAATCTCCCGGTGGGCGCACTTTCGATTACGGCGGTGTACAGCGGGGACAGTAACTTCGCGACCCTCACCAGCGCGGGCCTTACCGAAACGGTGATGACGGCTTATACCGTTACCGCTCCCACAACGCCGGTGCTGGTGGTACCTGGAGGAGCCGCAACCATTGACATCACGGTGCCGCCACTCGGAGGCGCATTTAACGGCGTCGTTACGCTCTCGGCTACCGGACTGCCGCCAGGCGCAACCGCTACCTTCAATCCCCCCACGGTCACGCCGGGAAGCGCCGGAGCGCCGACGGTATTGACCATACAACTGGCAGCGGTTACCGCGAGCATTCCGGCTCGCGACACTCCCCCCAACCGCAGGAGACTTCCGCTGGTACCGGCGAGCCTGGGCTTCGTGCTGTTTGGAGCGGTGCTCGCACGCAAGCGCATTCCGCGAACGCTGATATTGGTTTTCATGCTTGCGAGTCTTGGGAGTACAACCGTGCTACTTACCGGGTGCGGCGGCGGGTTTGCGAGCACTCCCTCTACGCCGGCCGGAAATTACATTGTCACGGTCACAGGAACCAGTGGGGCGTTGCAGGCCTCAACCACCGTGACGCTGGCGGTGCAGTGAGAGAGAGATTCACTGTGCCAACTCGACGAACCAGAACTCCTTTGATCCAGATTTTACCAACCGCGCTTCGCGAACAAGATTAAGAAGAAGGACAATTCCAATGCGGAAATTAATGTTAAGCAAGACAGTCGCTTTTCTTCTGCTGTCGCTCGGATTCACTGCGATAGCAGCCCGGCCCGCGCTGGCGCAAATAGGTTCCCTGGTGGACATAGGCGTCGACTTCAACTATGTGCGGTCGAACCTCCCTGCGGGAGGCTGCGGATGCTTCGCGCTGAATGGCGGCAGCGCCTGGATGGCCTTCAATTTCAGCCGCTCGCTGGGCATCGTCGGTGAAATCGCCAGTCAGGATGCGTCTAACATCTCAAGCAGCGGCGCCGACCTGACCCTTACTTCGTTTCTGGCCGGTCCCCGCTACCGCCGGACTGTTGCAGGCCGCTTTGGACCATTCGTTCAAGCGCTGCTGGGCGGAGCTCATGCCGGTGGAAGCCTGGCTCCGGGCGGCTCTGGGTTACCGGGATCGGCTGACGCTTTTGCCATGATCGCGGGCGGCGGACTCGATATCGGCCTCACCCGTCACATTGCCCTGCGAGCCTTTGAAGCCGACTACTATTTGACGCGCTTCGATAACGGAGTGAATGATCATCAAAACAATTTTCGCATTGCCGCGGGCGTGGTCATTCGGTTTGGTGGAACCGAATGAGCGGGCTACCATGGGAATTGAAAAACGAGGCCATGCGGCTTAGAACTGTGTCCCAGCGACAGCTTTCGCCACACCGGTATTGAAGCGGCCCAGGGTCTGTAGACGTTCTATTCGGTGTGCGGCGGACCAGGCAGCAAGAAAGCCCAGTCCTGTGTGCTTTTCAGCTTGTAATCGTGCTTCGATAGAAAGTCACTGATGTCTATCAGTTCATCGCGGTCTTGTGCTGTAAAATCCTCAGCAAAAGCGAAGGCAAAGGTCGAACCCTTCGGAAACTGCAAGAGCTTCTGCTTGAGTGCCCGCAGGTCGGCACACCTGTACTGGGCCACAGAGTAATACAGACGTTCCACCGGATTCAGGTACTCCATCGGGCTTTCTCGCCCCTCCTCATCTTTGTTTGCACGACCATAGAGTGAATGCGCAGCAGTGCTGGCGCTAATCCCGAAGGACACGCCACATTGAAAAGAGCACGACAGGCTGGATACGGTCTGTTTTCCGAGCAGAGTTTGCATGCGATCCGCCTCCTCGGGTGTCAGCAGCCAACCTTGTGCCTTTACAAATGTTTCGGTCAGTGTCCTGACCAGATCGCTCAGAGCGACGTCGTCCTTCGTGCCCGCCTGGGCGTTCACGCGCTTTTCTGCACCGCTGTCGACAAAGCTCTGATGCCAACGCTGCAGCAGTTCCCAGACCCGCGGCTTCACTCCGGGCGAACCGTACCATCTCAAGTAGTGGGCGCCGTCGAGGGCAGGAGCTCCACCCACCTCGACCTGCGCTATCGCCAGCTGCTCCAGCACTGGGCTTGGCTGGAGGTAGCCGAGGTCGGTGAGAAGCGCGTTCGAGCACGCGCGGGCTCCTGTCTGATCCTTCAACACTTGTGCAACGCGTGGCGCTGCCTTTTTAGGGGCAACCTTCAAGAGGTACGCGAGCACAGGCAACCGGATCGAGCAGGGCCACTCGGCCAGCTTCGCATCCATGAAGGGCAAGACCTTCGGCAATACCGCGCGCGTGGCATAGCGATGGAGCAACGTCGCGGCATTCGCCAAATAGGTCTCGTCCGTAAGCGCTATAAAGTTTGCTGCGATCTGCCGTTCCTGTCCAGCAAGCGACTTATCGGGAAGCCGCAAATAGTGTGACGAGAAGCGAGGCTCGGGACGCACGATCTCTTCGCGTATAAATGTGACCGCTGTGGCGGGGTCTAGCTCCGACCAGCGCAACAGCGCTGATCCGTCACCGGCCTCGGCTTTGCGGCGAACGACCGGCAGCATGAGTGGAGAGCGCACGCGATCCCAGGCGTCCCGCATCAGCCACTCTTGGGATTGCGGCGCGAGGTTATCAAAATCCTCAGCCGTAGTGAAAATTACTGCCTGCGGGAATGGCAGCTCGTAAGCAGGTTGTTCAGGGTCGGACAGTACTCGCACAGGAGTCTGCAACACCGGAACGAGGGATGAATATTGGGCACTGCCGCGCTTCTGCTCCAGGGACGCGAACAACGCGTCCCGTTCTGTGTCCGCCGCCTTTTGAAAAGCAATATTCCCCGTGCCTTTCGTGGGTGCTTCCTCGTTGTAGAGCAGTTTTACCAGCGCATCAAAGAAGGTGGGCGTCACCGCAGTATCGGGTTCGACCAGAAGGCGCCGCATCTCATCGATAGCGGCAGCCCTGTTCGCAGATCGTTCCAGGCAGGTTCGCACTTCGTTCCTGCCTTCCGCAAGAAGTCTTGCGACGACTCGCACTGCCTCCGGCGTGCCCAAGGTACAGAGCGCTTGTGTTGCTTGCTGATATTGCGACGAATTCCTCGACGGAGGATTCGTGTCGGGCAGACGCGGCGAGGCATAGGCCTCCTCGCCCTTGCGGATAATTTCAGCTTGCCATTCGGGCTCGGCCGGCGCGACCTGCAGCACAATCTCGCGCGTTACCCTTACCGAATGGGGATGAATCGACGGATCCGGGCGAGGCCTGAGCTGCGTCGTTTCGTCATCCAGCCCGATCTGCATCGACAGACTGACTCGATATTCGCCCGGCTTGTCGATTCGGTATCTGTGGCTTAGCCGATAAGGGAAGGTTACGGGCTTCGAAGTAAGGTCCGGGTTTGGAACGCCAAACGTTGGACCACCCCACTGTCTCGGACCGCCAAAATCCACCCAGCCGTCTGACGGCGTAATCGCGAATGACCAGTGACCAGAGAAACGGCACTGGGGGAAGCCGAAACCGCTCTCATCGAACAGATCGCAAGGCTCCAAATAGCGATTTGGCGTCGTGCTCGACACCACAACTTCGAGGGGGATCACCTCGCCAACGCGAAAACGGTTCGAGCCTGTTGCGGATTGGAATTGAACCTGTAGGTCTGTGGGTTCCTGAACCACGGGCTGCTGTCCCAGCGTTGGCGAGACCAAGCCAAGCGTGAGAAGCAGCCACTCAAGTTTGAAGCGAGTCATAGATTCCCAAAGAGAAGTTACTGGGAAAGAATCATGAAGTGAGATTCACGAATTGTCTGTGGAGTTGGCCCTCAGTATCGGGGAACTGTCCTCACTCCACCGTGACTGACTTAGCGAGATTCCGCGGTTGATCCACATCGCATCCCCGGCGGACCGCGATGTGATACGCCAGCAACTGCAGGGGAACAATTTCGAGGATTGGTGACAGATCCTCGGGTGCGGCCGGAACGTAGAGAACGTGGTCGGCAGCGTCCTTGATCTCTTCGTCGCCTTCGGTGGCGAGTGCAATGACTACGCCAGAGCGCGCTTTCACTTCTTTCAGGTTCGACATCGTCTTCTCGTAACGCACCATCGAGTCAGGATTATTCACGTCTCGCGTGGCGAGGATCACGACGGGAAGGTTTTCGTCGATCAATGCGTTGGGGCCGTGCTTCATCTCGCCGGCGGGATATCCTTCCGCGTGGATGTAGGAGATTTCCTTGAGCTTGAGCGCGCCTTCGAGTGCGATCGGATAATGAATGCCGCGGCCGAGGAATAGGAAATCCTGAGCACGCTGGAAGCGCTTGGCCAGGTCTTCACACGCTGCATCGTGAGTGAGTATGTTCTCGAGCTTGCCCGGAATGAGCGTGAGTTCCTGCGCAGCGGTCCGGGTTTGCTCGGCGGTCATGGCGCCGCGCACCTGGGCCAGATAAAGAGCAAAAAGATAGAGAGCGGTGAGCTGGCAGGTGAATGCCTTGGTGGAAGCTACGCCGATCTCAGGGCCGGCGTGGGTGTAGATGGTTCCGGCAGCTTCGCGCGTGATCATGGAACCGACCACGTTGCAGATGGCAAGCGTGTGCGAGCCTTTGGCTTTGGCCTCGCGTTGCGCGGCGATGGTGTCGGCGGTTTCGCCCGACTGGGAAATCACGAGCGTGATAGTGTCCGGGCTGACGATGGGGTCGCGATAGCGCCATTCGCTGGCGTAATCGACCTCGACCGGAACGCGGGCAAAACTCTCGACCATGAACTTCCCGGCTTGTCCGGCGTGCCAACTGGTGCCGCAGGCTACGATGTTGATCTTTTTCGCTCCGCGAAACTCGGCTTCGCTGAGTTGCATTTCGTCGAGGAAGATATGGCCGGTATCGAGCGAAACGCGCCCTAATGTCGTGTCGCGGACGGCGCGCGGCTGCTCATAAATTTCCTTGAGCATGAAATGCTTGAAGCCGCCCTTTTCCGCCATGATGGGGTCCCAGGTCACGTGCTGCACCTGGCGCCGCATGGGCTTTCCGTCGAAGTCGGTCAAGTGCACGCCGTCGGCCGTAACCACGGCAAGATCGCCATCAGCCAGAAAGAAAATGTCGCGCGTGTGATTGAGAATGGCAGGAACGTCAGAAGCGACAAAGTATTCGTCGTTGCCGAGGCCGACCACCAGAGGAGGGCCGTTGCGCGCGGCCACGATCTTGTTGGGCTCATCGACGAAGATGACAGCCATGGCGAAGACTCCGCTGAGTTCTTTCACTGTCTTGCGGACTGCTTCTTCGAGATGAGGGTGTGCTCCGTTACCAGTTTTGAAGAGATGTTTCTCGATCAGGTGAGCGATGACTTCGGTATCGGTTTCCGTAGAGAATGTGTGGCCTTCCTCGATCAGCTTTTTCTTCAGGCTGAGATAGTTCTCAACGATGCCGTTGTGTACGACGACGATTTTTCCGGTGCAGTCGCGATGCGGATGAGCATTCTCTTCGGTGGGACGTCCGTGCGTGGCCCAGCGAGTGTGTCCAATGCCGTAGCTGCCGTCCAGTGGGCTGAGACGGATCGCCTCTTCCAGATTGCGCAGCTTGCCTTCGGCGCGGCGAATCTGCAGCTTGTCTCCGTTGCCGGCAACGGCAATTCCAGCCGAGTCATAGCCGCGGTACTCGAGCCGCCTCAGGCCCTCAACGATGATCGGAACCACGGGCTTCTTACCGACATAGCCAACAATGCCACACATGCGGGAACTCCAGGAATTCAGTCTGCGAGGGAGCAGCGGAACTCTTCAATAACCGGGTTGGTGAGTACGTCGCGAGCGATACGCTCGACTTCCGTTTGCGCTTCTTCGCGGCTAAGTCCGCCGTCGAGGGTTAGCTCGAAGTACTTCCCCTGGCGGACCTCCTCCAGACCCTTGTACCCCATCTTCTTCAGCGCACCCTGGATGGTTTTTCCCTGAGGATCGAGCACGCTTTTCTTGAGCGAAACGTAAACGTAAGCTTTCATGGAGATGATAAGGGCATTATACGGCAGGAGATTGCGCGCTGGACGCACCCAAGTTCGGCAACCCAGGTAACCCAGCGTTCAGCCCAGTCGAGTGATCTGCTCGTCGAGCTCTCCCAGAGCCTGCTCCAGAATCTGTCGGTAGCGGGGGTTTTCTGCCGAGTGGAGCTGCTCTAGAATCCGGCTGCGGGAAAGTTTCAGCCCTTCTGCGCGGGATTCGATCGCTCTTTGTTCAGGCGTCAGGCGATGCTTCGGCGTCCCGGTGGACGAGCCGACATCGGCTTGTTGCAGTTCAACCGATTTACTCTCCCACCCGCGTGCCACAAGGCGATTATACGCGTGGCCCGCGGAATTCTCGCGGGGCGCAGCGACTGTCCGCGGCGGCTGCAACAGGCTCCAGTCCTCCGGCTTGAGTGCGACTTCGTGTGTGGCCTTTGACCTGAGGGCGTAAACTGTTAGACACTTCAGCTTCCCCGGGGTGCCAGATCTCGGGCGGGTCACGTGTTTCGGGCCATAGTATTGGGGCACTTCGGCCTACAAGTTTGAGGAAAACGAAAGCGGCGAGGGATCTGTTGTGATGATCTCTATCTCTGCAAACACGGCGCTCGTCGGCTCCTACAACTACGGCGAGGTGGCGCGCTCGGTGTTGATAGCCGTCGCTGCGTCCTACGCCGGGCTCGATCTTGCGGGACGCGTAACCGCCGCGCGCGGCCCGGTTCGCCTGGCATGGCTGAGCGGCGGCGCCTTTGCGATGGGCATCGGCATCTGGGCAATGCAATTCAAGGGGATGCTGGCCTTCGGCTTGCCAGTGCCCGTCGCGTACCACTTGCCGACGGTCCTGGCATCACTCGTGGTGGCCATCTTCGCATCCGCGGTGGCGCTGTATATAGTGAGCCGCCAGAAAATGGGGCCAGTTGAGGTCTTGACCGGCAGCGTCAGTATGGGCGGCGGCATCGCCGGCATGCACTACCTCGGCATCGCCGCGATGAGATTGCCTGCGGTTACGCGGTTCTCCCCCCTCCTAGTGACCATTTCCTTTTTGCTCGCAATCCTGTTTTCTTTCATTGCCCTGCTGATCGCATTCGGTCTGCGGGAGGAAACCAGGTGGACTGGTCCACGAAGGCTGGGCAGCGCCATCGTGATGGGCGTGGGGTTCTCTGCCGCGCATTACACCGGAATGGCTGCTGCAAGTTTCCTCCCGGCGTCGCCTCCAAGCCTCTCCCACGCTGTGAGCATTTCCCCCCTGGGCAGTTATGGCGTTGTCATTGTGACCGTGATCGTGCTTATGGCGGCCATTGTCACATCGTCCGTGGACAGGCGGGCTCGTGCCGAAATTCAGCGGCTCAACCAGGACCTGGAGCGCCGCGTCGCCGAACGCACCTTGCAGCTTGAAACGGTCAACCAATCGCTGAGAAAGGAAATTGCCGAACGGGAGCGGGCCGAGGATGCCGTGCGCCGAAGTGAAGACCAACTCCGACTTGTGATCGACACAATTCCGCAACAGATAATGAGCGGCCCAAACGATGGCACGGTAGATTTTGCAAATGCGCAATGGCGCTCCTACACGGGCCTCTCGCAAGAAGAGCTGCAAGGCAAAGGTTGGCAGCGCATTGTTCATCCCGACGATCGGGAGCCGTTACTGAAAGCCGTGGAGGAATCGAGAGCGCAGGGCAAACCTTACGAGCAGGAAGTTCGCCGTCGTGGCGCGGACGGGCAATATCGTTGGTTTCTCGCGCGTGGGGTGCCGCTGAAGGACTCCGAAGGACGCATCGTCAGATGGTATGGTTCGAATACCGATATCCAGGATCGCAAAGAGACCGAAAATCGCATCCGGCTCGTGATCGATACGGCTCCTGCGATGCTCCACAGCGCCCGTCCTGACGGATATCTGGATTTCTTCAATAGACGCTGGCTGGAATACCTGGGCGTTTCTTTGGATGACCTTCTGGGATGGCGCTGGACCGGCGTCATTCATCCCGACGACCTTGCGCAGCTCGTGGACAAGTGGCAGACATCTTTGGCGACCGGCAGACCCTTCGAGGCCGAAGCTAGACTTCGGCGTGCTGACGGGGAATATCGCCTGACCCTTCATCGAAAAGTTCCGCTACGCGACGAGGCCGGCAATGTCGTCAAGTGGTACGGCTCCGTTATTGACATCGAGGACCGAAAGCGCGCCGAAGACGAATTGAAAAGACAGAAGGAGGTTTTCCAGAAGATATTCGAGAATATCCCCGCGATGATAGCCTTCTTCGGTCCGGATGGTGATATCGAGCTGGTCAATCCAGAATGGGAGCGCACGATCGGTTGGACGCTGCAGGAAATACGTGAACGAAATCTAGACATATTTGCTGAGCTTTACCCCGATCCGCAGTATCGCCAAATAGCCCGGGACTACGCCGTCTCGTCAACGGGTGGGCGCACCGAGTTCAAAGTGAGGGTGAGGGACGGGCGGGTCATAGACATGGCCGCCAATGTCGTGCAGCTTTCCGACGGGTCGAGACTTGGCATCGGGCGCGACATCACACAGCGAAAGCGCACGGAGGCTGCATTGCGGGAAGCGCAGGAGAATCTCGCTCGTGTCACCCGCGTGGCTACGCTGGGAGAACTGGCGGCGGCGATTGCCCACGAGGTCAACCAGCCGCTCGCGGCCGTGGTCACGAATGGAAGTGCATCTCTGCGCTGGTTGTCCGGGCAACCGCCCAATCTGGAGGAGGCTCGGCAAGCCATCGAGAGGACCGTCAGGGAAGCGAATCGGGCCAGCGACGTGATCGGGAGAATTCGCGCGCTGCTGCAAAAAGGCCCCCCTCAGATGGATCGGCTTGATGTGAATGCGGTCATCGGGGAAGTGTTGACCCTGGCCGGGAACGAACTTCAGCGGGACGGGGTTGTGGTTCAGACCGATCTGGCGCCGGACCTTCCCAAAGTGCTTGGGGATCGCATTCAGTTACAACAGGTTCTGTTGAACCTGATCCTGAACGCCATCGAGGCGATGAGCACCATCACCGATCGGCCGCGGGAGTTGCTCGTCAGGTCGTCAAAAGACCCGGACGGCGTGCTGATCCAGGTTCATGATTCAGGAGCAGGAGTCGATCCGGGGCAGGCAGGCCACATTTTTGAACCATTCTTCACCACCAAGCCCCAGGGCATCGGAATGGGACTATCAGTTGGCCGCTCTATTGTCGAGGCTCATGGCGGCCGTTTGTGGTTCACTCGGGGTTCGTCACACGGTGTAGTTTTTCAATTCACCGTGCCAAAGGCAGATTGAGTTTCATGGCAGAGCAGCCACCCATCGTGTTTGTCCTGGATGACGATGCCTCGATCCGCGATGCGCTTAGGAGCCTGATCCGCTCGGTGGGTCTAAGAGTCGAACTCTTTGCCTCGCCACGCGAATTTCTGGAAGCGAAACGGCCGGATGCGCCGAGTTGCCTGGTCCTGGATGTCAGGCTACCCGGCGAAAGTGGGCTCGATCTTCAGCGCGAGTTGGCTGAGGCCGACATTCAAATTCCGATCATCTTTATCACCGGCCACGGCGATATCCCCATGTCGGTGCGGGCAATGAAAGCGGGAGCCGTCGAGTTCCTGACCAAACCATTCCGCGACCAGGATCTTCTCGATGGGATCCAGGTGGCGCTGGAACGGGACCGAGTCCGGCGAAAACATCAGGCCGAGACCGCAATGCTCCGGGAGCGCCTCGAATCGCTGACCCCCCGCGAGCGCGAAGTGCTGCCTCTGGTAGTTTCAGGCCTGCTCAACAAACAGGTCGCCGCTGAAATTGGAACCACCGAAGCGACGGTGAAGGTCCATCGCAGCCAGTTGATGAAAAAGATGGGTGCGGATTCGCTGCCAGAGCTGGTGAGGATGGCTGAGAAAATCGGTATCCCGGGTTCAAATCGATGAGTTCAAAATCGATGAGTTCAAATCGCTAAGTTCAAATCGCTAAACCTTAGTCGAACTCACATTTACCAAAGTAAATGCATCCCTACTAACGCCCAATGGATTTGTCTCCTGTCGCCATGTAGCTTCGAATTGGGTGTGGGAGGTGGCTTGGCAGAAATTCCCCTCGTCTCGGTGATCGATGACAGTCACTCGTTGCGGCGGGAGGTAGCGACAGTGATCAGGTCAGCAGGCTTTGCGGTCGAGGTCTTCGCGTCAGCGGAGGAGTTTGTTCGGTCCAATCAAATGCCCTCCACTGCCTGTCTCGTTATTAATGCCCAACAGCGAGGAATGAGTGGGCTTCAGCTGCAGAGTCATTTGGCATCGGCTGGCCGTCACATTCCGATCATCTTCATCACTGCTGCTGCGGACCAGAAAGCCCGGACCCAGGCGTCCGAATTGGGAGCGGTGAACATTCTGGACAAACCATCCGGCGAAAAAGCTCTGCTCAAAGAGATCTGCCTGGTCTTGAAGTCCGGGGACAGGGAGGGGCGGACAACCCCGCACCCTCCCGAGCGATAACGGTTTTCGGACGCGTTCAATGCCCGTACAACGTTGCGGGGTAGTCGTAGGCGGCCGCACCAGTTCCATCATGGGAAGAGTCTGTTCCAAATGCCGAACTCAGGGAAAAAACTGAGTGTCCCCTTGATATATCGGGTTATAATGCCCGTCACTCTGGCCGGGTATGCGGTACGCTTTTGAGGGGGAGCGGCCGCCAGGAGTATCAGTGCGTTGTACCCCTTGAGCGCGCCACGCTTAGAACGGGATACGCAGCGCTTCCTTGCGCTGCTGGAGATGGTTGATGTCGTGTCCCGACGCCATGACCTGGCACAAACTTTCCTTGAGTCCGAACAGTTACTGACCGCCTACTTCAGCGCGTCCAGGGTGGGCTTTTGCCTCTTGGACGCCGACCTCCGCTACATTGCGATCAACCACACGCTGGCTGAGATGAATGGCGTGGCGGCGGAAGCGCATTTGGGGAAGAGAGTCCGCGAGATACTGGGCGATTTTGCCGAAGTGTTTGAGCCGCAGTACAGGCACGTATTGACGACCGGGGAGCCCGTCTTAAACCTGGAGTTCAGCTTCGTGCTGCAGACCAGGACCGAACCCGGTCACTGGATTGAGCACTTCATTCCCATCAAGGATGCGACGGGGAAGGTTACGCAAATTGGCGTGGTTGTGGTGGAGATCACGGAACAAAAAAAACTTGAGGAGTCGCTCCGCGATGTTTCCGAGAGGCTGCGGAAGGAGAAAAACCGGCAGCAGGTGCTGGTGGAGGTGAGCCGGGTGCTGTCGTCAAAGTGGGATGCACGGCAAGTCTTTCCTAAGATCTCCGCTTATCTGCGGCGGATTTTGCGGCAAGAATATGCGGCTCTTGCAGTGCACGACGAAAAAAGCGGACAGTTGGTGCGACAGGCCTTGGATTTTCCTCTAAGGAAGGGGCCGGTAGCCGCTGCCGAGATCAATTCCGCAAAGGATCCCGGAAGTAAAGCCCTGCGGGAGCGCGCGACGTTGATTTTCACCAAGGATGAGTTCCCGGAATTTCCCCCCGAGGTCGCAAACGGTTTGCAGGTCGAGGGACTGCAGTCACTTTGCTGCGTTCCACTGCTGCGGCCCAAGGGTCCGCTGGGAGTGCTGGCGCTGGGCAGCACCCGGGCGGATGCCTTTAAGACGGACGACCTGACGCTGCTGAACCAGGTCGCTGCTCAACTCGCAATCGCATTAGAAAACGCGCGCGCCGCCCGTGAGGTCGAACAGCTTAAAAAACAGCTGGAACAGGATAAAAGCCACCTGGAAGGTGAAACTCACACCCAGCTTCATTTTGAAGAGATCATCGGGCAAAGTCCTGCTCTTTGGCAAGTGCTCGATCAAGTCGGGATCGTCGCCGCCAGCGAGGCGACGGTTCTAATTCTCGGAGAAACCGGAACCGGCAAAGGGCTTGTCGCCCGCGCTATCCATCGCACCAGCAAGCGGAGCGATCGAAGTTTTGTCACCTTGAATTGCGCCGCGATTCCCACGGGGCTGTTGGAAAGCGAATTGTTCGGGCACGAAAAGGGTGCATTCACCGGCGCCGTCAGTCAAAAGATCGGCCGCCTGGAACTGGCGGATAAAGGCACTCTCTTCCTGGACGAGATTGGGGAAATCCCGCTGGAGTTGCAGCCCAAACTGCTGCGCGTTCTGCAAGATCATGAATTCGAGAGGCTGGGAGGGACGCGCACCATCAAAGTAGATCTGCGCCTGATCGCGGCCACCAACCGGGATTTAGCCAAGAGCGTCGAAGAGAAGGAGTTTCGCAGCGACCTGTTCTACCGCTTGAACGTGTTTCCCGTTCGCTTGCCCTCTCTGCGCGAGCGCCGCGAGGATATTCCGCTGCTCGTCCGCTACTTTGTCCGGAAATTTGCCCGCGGAATGGATCGTGGCATCGAAACCATTCCCAGCGAGACCATGGAGACCTTGATCAATTGGCATTGGCCGGGCAACGTTCGGGAACTGGAAAACTTCATTGAGCGGTCAGTCATTCTCACGGAAGGAACCGCACTGCGGGCCCCGCTGGCGGAGTTCCAGGCAGAGACCGCCGTTTCGGCAGAAAAGTCGCTCCAAGGGACGGAGCGGGAACACATCCTTCGTGTGCTGCGGGAGACTAACGGAATGATCTCCGGACCCACGGGAGCTGCGCGGCGGCTGGGCCTGAAGCGCACCACCCTGCAGTCGAAAATGCAGCGCCTGGGCATCACCCGCAGAGACTACTTGGGCAAAACCTGACGTACGAGCACGTGGCCGTTCTCATAGACAGATGAATTTTACTAAGGGAGTACGTGCAGAGTGGTCCAGTGTGACTGGGCCTAAGACACTACCGTGTCAAGCGCGTTTGCTATTGTGCCCCGTTTCGTCCTTCATGTTCCGAAGCGGGTCTCAGGTGCCGATACGTCCTCCAGTTGCCGAGGGGTCGGCAGCCGGCCGGTTGTGGAGGACTAGTTCCGCGCCGGATGAGGTTTGCTTTCTATGAGTTAACACGCTTTCAAGACCGGGCCATTCTGGAACGGCAATTGCATGGTCATTCCGTGATCGGGAAGTGAGTCGAGGCAAGTTCCCACCAAAAACGCGGACGGACGAAATTGCGTACCCCCGGCATAAACCGGCCGCATCCGGATCAGGAGTGAACCGTGTTAGTTGCCAGGAACTACCAGCCGAGCAATCTAGTCCGCTTACTGCCGAACCCCGTCAGAACCTCCGCCCAGCCCACAGAAATCTCGAGAAATGAAGCATGGCGCGGCGGGCATAGTCGCCAGGAAATATGGGCGGCGCTAGTGCCAGATTTTGAGCCGGGAGCAGCGCCAGGCGAGTGGCGGGAACAAGCTATCGGCCCGGCTCACCCCGATGCCGTGGATCCTCTTTTCTTGTTTGCCTGCCAACTGGAGTGGGAACGGCGGGCCGACCCCAGCGCCGCATGGGAAGTTCTTTCTGCGGCGCGCAGCTCGCACGCCGATACCCGCGCCCATGCTCGGTCGCTGCTCGAACGTCCGCAGCAGATGAGACCACAAGTTCCAGAAGATGTCCCGTCGGATCATGGATACAGGCGAAGTTCAACTATGGAGGCAGGCATGAGAACTCCCTACGGTCTCGAAATCATCGAGAGCTGCATGGGTTGCAAGATGAGCCGGGAAAGTTTTTTTTGTCGTTTTTCAGCGGCCGTTCTGAGATCGGTGGACGAAGCCAGTCACCACAGCATAATGCCAGCCGGCGCCGTGCTGTTCGTGGAGGGACAGACGCCGCGGGGCATTTTTATTCTTTGCTCGGGCAAGGTGAAACTCTCCACCACCTCGAAAGAAGGCAAGGTGCTGATTCTGAAACAAGCGGAAGCCGGGGAGGTGCTGGGATTGAGCGCGGCGATATCCGGCACGAACTACGAAATGACTGCCGAAACCGCTTCCCCATGCCAGTTGAATTTCATTGGCCGCCGGGACTTGATGGCGCTGCTGCAGAATGAGAGTGAAGTGGGCGTGCACGCAGCCTTGTGGCTCAGCCGCGAATTTCAGGGCGCGTATCGCGATATCCATGATCTGGTGCTGGCCCGCTCCTCCTCGGGAAAGCTGGCGAGGCTGTTGCTGTCGTGCGCTCCTCCGGGAGTTCAGGAACTGGACGAACTGCATCTGAGTTCCGCCATGACTCATGAAGAGATGGCGCAGCGCATCGGTTCCTCGCGGGAAACTGTTACCCGACTGCTCAGCGATCTAAAGAAAAAAAGGCTAATCCGGCTGGAAGGCGCGACCCTGGTAATTCGCGACCGGACGGGTTTGGAAGCACTGGCAGTTTAACCTTTCCCCCACCCTCGGAGGGCGGCTCGAAGCTGGGCTGCCCTCCGATTCCGATAGCAGGACGGCCTCGCCGTCCAAACCTGAGCAGGGATGAATTAGTTTGTATACCGGCACGCTGATTGACGATCTGATTGCAGCGGTGGAAAGGACCGAGAAAAGGGCCGCGTCCCGTTCCAGTGAAGTGAGCGGCGATGCAAAGCTGGGCGCGGGGGCAGGGAACTCAGAGCCCGAACAGTTCGCGCAGCCGCTTGGTTTGGGCCCGGCTGACTGGAATCTCGCTCTGCTTCTTATCATCCATGCGCAACTGGTAGGAACTCTTGAACCAGGGCACGACTTCGCGAATGCGGTTGATGTTCACCAGGTAAGAGCGGTGGGCCCGCCAGAACAGGCCGGGGTCGAGGCTGGCCAGTAGTTCTTCCAGAGTGCGGCAGTTCGAGTGCCCTTCCATGCCCGAGGCACCGGCGGTCACTACCGTGATCACTCCATCTTCGATGGAGGCGTAGCAGATTTCCTTCTGGTCCACCAGAAACATTCGCCCCACGGCCTTGAGCAGGATTTTTGTGGTTTGCGTTTTCGGCGCCTGCAGCATTCGGACCAGGGTGTCGATCTTCTCCGCCGGCAATCCCTCCACTCCCTGCTGGGTACGGGCTTTCTGCACCGACTGGGCCACGCGCTTCTTATCGAAAGGCTTCAGCAGATAATCCACCGCATTAACCTCGAACGCCTTCACCGCGTACTGGTCAAAAGCCGTGGCGAAAACGATCTTGGGCAGCGGAATCTTCCGGTCGAGAAGCTTCTTGATGACGCCGAAGCCGTCGAGTCCGGGCATCTGAACGTCGAGAAAGACGAGATCGGGGCTGTGTTCCTTGATGAGGCTGATGGCCTCAAGACCATTTTTCCCCTGTGCTACCACGTTCACGTCGCCAGCGCTCTTGAGCAGGTAGGCGAGTTCGTCGCGGGCGAGTTGTTCATCGTCCACGATGACCGCGGAAAAAGGCATTCGGACTCCAACTGGCAGAGGTCTGTCTAGAGTATAGTGGTCGCGTTTTACCAGCGTCAATGCGGTCGCCCGGCGAACATCAGTGCGGCTGCTGCATCATGCCGCCCATATCGAACTTGGTATAGCCCGCCGGAGCTTCAAACAGACTCGCCGGCTGCGTTCCTTCCTGGATGTTGCGCAGTTCACCGCCGGTAGTCTTGCCATCCCACTTCACGGGAAAGCGCAGCTTGGGGTCGAGCCAGAAGTGGCTGACCTCGCCGCTGGCATTGGTAGTCTCGTATTTCACTGTGCTGCGGCCGTTGACAGTCTCACCGCCCACCTTGTGGCAACTGCTGCCCTGCTCGTTCTTGATCTTCTGCCAGTCGCCGCAGGCATTCTCCACGTCGCCAGCGTGAAAAAAGGCAGCGGTAAATGACATTCGCTGGCTCTGGGATTGCAGGGGCATCTCCATATACATTTGCCGCTGGGGCATCAGAACCATGGACGTCTGGGTCGCATAATTTACGATGACCGCGCCACCGGTACGCGCGCTGCTTTGCGACTCGATACGCATCTTGTCCTTAGCGAAGTAGATCTTTGACTGGGTGCCCGGTTTTTGCAGGTCGACGATATCGGCAGAAAACTCCGTCTGCGCCAACGCGAAGCTGGCAGCAAGCGTGAGGGCGAGGAAACACGAAATACGGGTGATTCGTCGAAGCATGTGAGTCTCCTTCAAGTTCGGGTCAGCAGTCGGCGCGTAGCGCCCCGGGGAGAGCGATGGAAGCATAGCAGAACTCGACGCGCCACCGACAGTGCGGCGGAAATAAACTCAGTACCAGGCGTCTAGTGACCGCGTTGCCCCTCGGGCTTGGAGAAATCCTGAGCGATCCATTTCGAAAGAAAGGTGCTCTTGCGCTCTTTGAAGCCTAACTTTCGGTACACCTTGAGCGCCGTCGCGTTCTCATGAACAACTTCGAGATGAAGCGCCCTGACGTTGAGCACCCGGGCAGCGTCTTCCACGAAGGCCATAGTCTTGCGCCCCCAACCACGCCCGCGGTATTCCTCCAGCAGATAGAATTCGTCGACAAAAGCATCGCGCCCCAGCCATTCCAGGCTGTAGCTAAAACAGATCACGACGTAGCCCACGGGCACTTCACTATCCAGAATGCACCACACGCGGCCGAGGTTGGAATCGCGCAGCAGAGTCGTCAAAGCTCCGCGCGCTTTTTGCTCATCGAATCCGTGGCCATCGAAAGCGTAGTACGCGCGCATGAACTTCAACACCGTCACGGTGTCGGATTCTGCCGCCAGACGAAATGACGGCTGGGCGGTCACACCACGTTCTCCAGCGCCAGCGCCATCCCGAGGCCGCCGCTCACGCATAGCGTGGCGACGCCGCGCCGCGTATTGCGCTTGAGCATTTCGTGCAACAACGTGACCGTGATACGTGTGCCGGTGCAGCCGATGGGATGCCCGATCGCGATCGCTCCCCCGTTGACGTTGAGCCGGTCGCGGTTGAAGTTCAATTCGCGGTCGCAGGCCAGCACCTGCGCGGCGAAAGCCTCATTCAGTTCGATGAGACCGAATTCGTGCAGCCTGAGGTTGTGCTTCTCTTCCAGCTTGCGCAAGGCCGGGACAGGCCCGATCCCCATCGTGCGGGGATCGACTCCAGCCGAAGTCACGGCCGAAATTCGCGCCAGCGGCTTCAGGTTATTCGTTTTGACAAAGTGTTCGCTGGCCACAATCACGGCGGCAGCGCCATCGGTGATCCCTGAAGAATTGCCCGCCGTGACCGTCCCGGTTTTCGAAAATACCGGAGCCAGCTTGCCCAGCTTTTCCAGGCTCGCATCGGCAAAGGGATGTTCGTCGCGGCTGAAGGCGGTTGCGCCTTTCTTGCCTTCAATCGTGACTGGAGCAAGTTCGGAGTCGAATCTGCCCGCGGCAATGGCCCGCGCCGCACGGGTTTGCGACAGCAGCGCATATTCATCCTGTTCATCGCGTGTGATCTTGTAATGCTCGGCCAGCACTTCGGCGGTTTCGCCCATCACCATCTTCGCCATCGGACAAAAAAATCCATCACGATACATGCCGTCGACCAATTCCTGATTGCCCAGGCGATATCCCCAGCGCGCTTCGAGATAGTAAGGAACCCGCGACATGGATTCTGTGCCGCCAGCCAGAATGCAGCTCGCATCGCCAAGAAGAATTGCCTGGTACGCGAGCGCGATCGACTTCATCCCGGAAGCGCAGGCTTTGTTCACGGTGAACGCCGGCACTTCCTGCGGCACGCCGCTGCGAATGGAAATCTGCCGCGCCACGTTCGGTCCGCCGCCTGCCTGCCGCGCGCTGCCGAAGATGGTTTCTTCCACCTGCTCCGGCCGGATTCCGGCGCGTTCCATCGCGGCCTTGGCCGCCACCACGCCCATGTCGGCCGCCGTTAGCGAAGCCAGCGATCCGCCGAACTTCCCAATTGGCGTGCGTGCTGCGGAGAGAATGTAGACTGCCTGCAAGGTGTTGCCTCCAAAGCATTGGAGTTTAGCAGGGCGGCGAAAGATGCTGGAAGCCGCCGCGCAGAGCAGGGAAGTCATCGTCCAAGGATCTTGACCTCCGCGCTATACTGTCCTCGGCGTACAGGACGCCGCCCGTCCGCGGGCAGGACCGAGTCCACCTGAGTGACATCTGAAAATAAGGTTCTCACGAACCTCCTTTTCGCCCGACACAGCGGACCCCGGGTGCATGACCACAAAGGGAGGTCCGTCATGACCAAGAAATACTTTTCCGATCGTCACTTTCCTGTCCGCCCCAGCCTCGAACAACTCCGCCACCAAGCCAAAGACCTGCTGCGCGCCATTCGGCGGGGCGATCCGTCGGCCATCGCCGAGTTGCGCAAACATCAGCCCAAACTAACCGAGCCCGCGGAAGCCAAACTCGCCGACGCGCAGCACGCGCTCGCGCGCAGCTACGGCCTGCCGAGCTGGCCGCGACTCGTTACCGCCTGCCGGATGACCGATGCGATCTGGCGCGGCGACGTCGAGGCCGTTCGCAAGCTGGTGTTGAAAGATCCGCGGCTGCTGCACGAAGCGGCGCGTGGCCGGCCCGACAGCAATTGGGGTCCGCCCATGTCGTATGCCGCGAACGTCGGTCAGGATGCGATCATCGAAATGCTCCGCAGTCTCGGCGCGGCCGACGTGCAGCATGCCTTCGACCGGGCGTGTCTGCAGGGCAAGATCGAGACCGCGCGCCGGCTGTATGCCATGGGCGCGCGTCCCACTCCCGGTTGCGTGATGGGACCATGTGAGACGCTGAACGCCTCTGGTCTCTCGCTGCTGTTCGAACTGGGGGCTGAATTCGCGGATCAGCATGGTGACCGGCTGGCGCCCGTGGCGTTGCTTCTTCAGACTTATTCCAGGAATCCCAAGGGCAAACACGACTGCCTCGACCTCGTGGCCGCGCGCGGCGTCGCTCTTCCCGATACTCCGACGATGGCTGTTCATCGTGGCCGCATCGATCTGCTCGAAACCCATCTTCGTCGCGATCCTCATCTTCTAACCCGCACCTTCGCCCCTGAAGAAATCTATCCCCCCGAGCTGGGATGCAGCGCTGACCATGCGTTTGGACTGCACGGCACGCCGCTGGCGGGCGCAACGCTGCTGCACCTGTGCGTCGATTTCGACGAGATCGAGATTGCGCGCTGGCTGATCGAGCAAGGCATCGATGTGAATGCGAAGGCCGAGATCGATTCCGAGGGCTTCGGTGGCCATACGGCCCTGTTTGGATCTGTGGTCTCGGCGTCGTATCTCTGCGGCCGGCAGCAGGACGGCGTCTTTACCCGCCTGCTCCTCGACCACGGAGCCGAGCCCAACGTGCGCGCATCCTTGCGCAAACGCCTGCCCTTCGCGCGCGACGATTCGATGCACGAATACCGCGACGTCACGCCTTTGTCCTGGGGCGAGCGCTTTCACGAACAAGACTGGGTGAACCACGTGGCGATGCGGCTGATCGCGGAGCGCGGCGGGAACCCGTAAACAAGGGTCGTCTCCTCGAGTAATCTCGACTTCAGTCTCGCCGTTGCCGATAATGATTTTGTAACTGGGCGGGTTCATGCCCCGGGCCGAATGTGGCCCGGGTTTTGTTTTTCCTCGCACCGACGATTCAGACTGGATGCTGTACGCTGGGCTGACAGTTCGTCCTATCGCGGGAATTTCATATTGGGAATCGGCGCCATTTCTGACAAACGCACTTGCGAACAGCGCGACCAACACCTAGGGTGGTTTTCGGGGCCCGTGGTGTAATGGCAGCACGCTAACCTGCCCAGTTAGAGGTGCGGGTTCGACTCCCGCCGGGTCCACCGCCTTCCCGGTTCTGGTAGGGAAGGCTGTTGAGGAGGTTCCGGGCAGGGAACCTTCTCTAAGTAATCTTGACTTTCATTGTTGCCGTTGCCGATAATCAGTACTGTAACTGGGCAGGTTAGCGGCCCCGGGTTGAATATGGCCCGGGGTTTTGTTTTTTCGGGACGAAGGGCTTATCCTGAAAGCCGTGGGAGAAGAGGCCAGCTAATATGTTTGGTGTTTTCTTCTCAATTTTGGTGGTCGTGGCGCTCTTGAGTATCCTCGGTGAGATTGTTATGAGGGTTCGTCTCACCAGAAGAGCTTCGAGTGACAAAATAGCATGGTGGAGACGGGGCGGCGATGAGGTTTCGGCCACCTATGGAGAAGTATTTCCAGACAGCAGCCTTCCGTTTTTCAGGCGGTTCATTTTCTGGCTCGTCGTGGCTTGCGCTGGCGCTCTCGTTTTCTCAGTGCTGTGGAGATCAAGCTGACCCGATACTAAGCCCTTGCCCTTGCCATTCCGCCTAACCTCCGGCATAATAAGTGTTTGTCTTGACCTCGCCGGACTCTTCCGGAACAAGGATATATATCTGTGTTGATGATTCGACTGTCGCGCATGGGTGCGCGTAAACAACCGCACTACCGCATTGTGGTGATTGAGAAGGCGCGCGCGCGCAACGGCCGGCCGGTAGAAGTGGTGGGGACGTACAATCCCCGCACCAACCCCGCCAGCGTGGACTTCAAGCGCGACCGCGTGGACTATTGGGTGTCGAAAGGCGCGCAAATGTCCGAGCGGGTGGGCAAGCTCTACTCCAAGCCCCCGGTCGCCCCGGCAGTTCCCGCGGCGTAAGAGCAAGCTGCAGGTTTGGGCAGCTGCGGTTCCACAGGATCACCATGACTGAAATCACTGGAGACGTGCGCGCTCTTATTGAGCAGATTGCGAAGTGGATCGTCGATGCTCCCGACCAGGTTTTCGTGGATCATCTCGATGACGACGTGATCGAACTGGAAGTTGCAGAAGGTGACGTGGGCAAAATCATAGGCCGGCAAGGGCGCAACGTCCGCGCCCTGCGCACTCTGCTGAGTGCCGCGGGAGTGCGCGCGAGAAAGCGCTACACGCTGGAAGTCATCGACTAGTGGATTGAGGCCTTAGGAAGTTTCACGGGGCTTTTGTGGAACGGTTTGTGATTTGTTTCGTATCAGGGCATGCCTTCAGGCATGCCGGAAACGCCGGTCGTGAGATCGCCTTTAGGCGCTGCGCTACGGCCAGGGAACCGGACCATTCGCGATCCTGAAACAAGTGCTGAGTTCATTACGCTGGCCCGCGTGGTGAAAACGCAGGGCCGCCGCGGCGAAGTTGCGAGCGAGGTTCTCAGCGACGTGCCAGATCGATTCGCGATCGGCATGAAGTTGCTGGCACTGCCGCGAGAGCCGGGTGCTGGCCGGCGCGAACTGGAAGTGGAAGAGCTCTGGCCCCACAAAGGGTTTCTGGTGCTGAAGTTCGCGGGGGTCGACTCGATTTCCGAAGCGAACACGCTGGTGGGATGCGAATTGCAAGTGCCGCGCACCCAGCGCAAGGAGTTGCAGGCGGGTTGGAATTATGTCAGCGACCTGGTAGGTTGTGCGGTGCTTGACCGCAGCCGCGAGATCGGACGAATCGAAGATGTTCAGTTTGGAGCCGGCGAAGCGCCATTGTTGATCGTTCGTGACGCCTCGGCACGGCTGGTAGAAATCCCTTTTGCCGAGGCGTATCTCGACACTGTAGATTTGGGGCAAAAGCAGGTTCACATGAAGTTGCCGGAAGGCCTGCTGGAAGTGAACGCTCCGCTTACGGCGGAAGAGAAGCGAGAACAGGCGCAGCCTGAAAGAAAGAAAAAGCGTTGACAGTAAAGAGGCTGCGATCGAAGCGTTTCTGAGAACTGAGAACTGAGAACTGAGAACTGAGAACTGAGAACTGAGAACTGAGAACTGAGAACTGAGAACTGAGAACTCGGAACTGAGAACTGAGAACTCGGAACTGGATTCCGCGATGAAGGCCGACATAGTCACCATCTTTCCGGACTTCTTTCGCGGACCGCTGGAATATGGCATCACGCGCCGCGCTCAGGAAATGGGGCTGGCGGAAATTAAGGTCCACGACCTGCGGCAGTTTACGCATGATCGGCACCGCACTGTGGATGACCGGCCCTTCGGCGGCGGCGAAGGCATGGTGCTGAAGCCGGAACCGCTGTTTGAATGTTTGGAGTCGATGGGCATTGCGCCGCGGGAAGATCGCCTCGCGGGAAGTGTGAAGCAATCGGTGGTTCTGCTCTCGGCGCAGGGGCAACGGTTTACGCAGAAAGTCGCGGGGGAGTTGGCGATGCTGGACCGGATCGTGTTGGTTTGCGGACGGTACGAGGGCGTGGATGAGCGCGTAGCGGACTTTCTCGCCGACCGCGAACTTTCCATCGGCGACTATGTTCTGAGCGGCGGAGAATTGGCCGCCGCCGTGATTGTGGAAGCAGTGATGCGATTGCTTCCCGGAGCGGTAGGGAACGAAGCGTCAACCCAGCAAGAGTCGTTTACGGTGGATGCGAAGGTGAAAGGCTCGAACGGTGCGGATTCGACTTGCGGGTCGAACGGATTGCTGGATTATCCGCACTACACACGGCCAGCAGAGTTTCGCGGCTTTGCGGTGCCGGAGGCGTTGATGTCCGGCAACCACGAAGAGATCCGGCGTTGGCGCCGCAAGCGCGCGCTGGAAAAGACTTTGCGCAACCGTCCGGATTTGCTGCAGGATGCGGCGCTCAGTGCGGAAGATAGAAAGTTTCTGGCCGCGGTCAAGAAAGATCGGGGCTCAATTTGAAGTATCAAGATTTCAGAATTCAGAAGGATTAACCATCATGTCGAACTTAATCATCGAAAAGCTGCTGGCCAAGACCCAACGCACCGACATTCCCGCGTTCCATCCGGGCGACACCGTCCGCGTTCACGTTAAGATCAGAGAAGGCGACAAAGAGCGCGTGCAGGCCTTTGAAGGCGTGGTAATCAAGCGCGACAACGGGCCACAGGCCAGCTTCACCGTGCGCAAGATCAGTTTTGGCCAGGGCGTGGAGCGCATTTTTCCCGTCCACTCCAAAGTGATCGACAAGGTGGATTTGCTGCGCTCGTCCAAGGTTCGCCGCGCCAAGCTCTATTATCTGCGCGGACTCAAGGGCAAAGCTGCCCGCCTGCGCGACGTCGAAAGACCGAGCTGAAGACTAGTCCATGGCCTGGCAGTTCATGGACGCCGTGCGACTGAAAGCTTTTTCTATCCCGCGACTGCTGCGAAACGCTCGGTGATGACTTCGAGATCGGCGAAATCCTCAGTGCGCAGTTTTCTCAGTCGATTCAGCACGTAATCGAGCAGGGGACGGTCGCCTTGCCGGATCTCCTGAAACTCCACGCCCATGGCGCGGTTCTCCGTGGTATATCGAACGTGGCCACGCAGCGCCACGCTGACATCACACACATTCAGCAGCAGCTTTAGTCCGGTGCCTGGCGTAACCAGATCACCGGCGGTGACCAGACAGCCGTATTCGGAAAGCTGCTCCACGCGGCCTTCCACGCGAGATTGTCCACCGATCTCAGCCAGGTCGGCTTCTCCTTCCACTGCGTAGCGCGGGCGGCGGCGGCGGTTCTGCTCGCCCCTGCCGAAAGCGTTCATCGCGGGCCTTCGATTTGGTCCGGGCGGGATCACCGGCAGATACTGCTCTTCCATTTGCCGCAACTCATCTTCCCAGGGAATCCTGCTGCCTTCGACGCATTCCACAGTGAACTGGCCGCGCAGCGCGGAGTGGGGATCGGCTGTCCAAACTACCTGGCATACGGACTTATGGCGGCCGCGTTCGACTGCGATCAGATCTCCAACCTTTACGTCGTGGCCGCCGAGCAGCCGCGCACCGCGGGGATGGATGTCATAGGTGCAGGCCAGCTCCGGCCCGCTGCGAGCGCCGTTTTGCAGATGAATCAGGCGAACCGGGAGAGCGAGGTGAATCAACTTCTGGCCCGGAGCATGCTCCTGCGGCGCACCGTTTCCCGGTAAAACATCCTGCCGCGGCTGGATTTCTGCGTCGTTCACAATGGTTCCTCGCGAACGGGGGATGGCGTCAACATAGCAGTACATGTCCTACCGGACAATGTACGTTCGTACTCAAAGTAATGGTTACTGAGCGGCGTTACGTTGAGGCGGACGCATTGGCTCGAGAGTGTTAGTCGCTCAGGCGGGGAATTGTTTGCGCTGCGTTTCGTTTTCTCGCTTGCAGAAATAGGTGGTGGCAAGTGAAGATGGTGGGCACACTTCATCTCATATCTCGATGTCGAGTTCCGCGAAGGCTTCGCCCGAATTTGCGCTTTCTCCCTCCGCAGTGAAACTGCGGCTACTGAAAAAACTGCACTGCACGCTGCGTTATGAAAAAAACGCCTGGGCGTCAGGGGCGGCGATGGTGGCTGGCGTCGACGAGGTGGGGCGCGGGTCGTTGTTTGGGCCGGTGGTGGCGGCGGCGGTGATTCTTGACCGCCGTTACCGCGTTCGAGGCCTGCGGGATTCCAAGCTGCTTCTGCCGGAACGGCGCGAGCAGTTGGCGCCGCGCATTCGGGAACACGCTGTGGCTTGGGCGGTGGCGGCGGTGGATGCGGCGCGCATCGACCAGATCAACATTTACCAGGCGTCGCGGCTGGCCATGCGCGAAGCGGTGTTGCGGCTCGAGCCGGCGGCTGATCATGTGCTGGTGGATGCGGTTTGCCTGGATTGTGAACTGCCGCAGCAGGCGATTATCCATGGCGATGCGCTTTCCGCCTCGATTGCGGCGGCTTCGATTCTGGCCAAAGTCGAACGCGACCGCATGATGTGCGAATGGGATGCAGTCTTTCCCGAGTATGGGTTGGCTTCGCACAAGGGCTACAGCACGCCGCAGCATCTGGCAGCTTTGGAGCAGTACGGTCCGACGCCGCTGCATCGGCAGTCGTTCGCTCCCGTGTGGAGCAGTCCGGTCGAGCAGGTCGTTTTTGAGTTCGACTGACATTTTCCTGAAATGGGATTCGGCCGCCAACGGTGGCATACCCCCCTACCCCCCTCCCCCCGGTCTCTTGGAATCATCGTCTTACAGCGAAAACGCGAAATAATCTCCTGGAATCAATCGCTTACGGGCAAAATTTTGCGTTCAAAGGACTTAGGGGTGATTTTCGCTTGACACCTCTCTCCTCTCGATTAATCTTGCCTGCATGAATCCAACACTCAAGGCGGTTCTCTGGGCTGTTCTTTGGTTTGTTTTGGGTCACCTCAGTTGCGCTTTCATGCACCACTGGCACCACATGGCTAGATAGCCTCCGCTATCTATGGTCGGCTGATGGGGCTGTGGATGACAAGGTTGGATGTCACAGGATCATGGAAAAGCAGATTCCTCGCTCACTCTCGCCGGTTTCACCGGCTGCGAGTGGCTCGGAATGACAAAGTTAATTGAGGGGGCGGCTTACGCGGCGCTGAAGCGCCGCTCTTCCACGGTTGCGCGGACGGCATCGCGCTCGACGCAAAAGCGAAGTTGCAAAAACAGCGGTCTCTGTAGGTGGTTCGGAATCGGGCGGACGATTTTTCCCGTATTACTTTGCTGCCTCGTTGAGGCTGGAGTTGAGTTCGTCGACCAGTTTCGTGTTGTTAGCCAGCGCCTGGCGCAGAATTTCTGCTTGCTGTTTGGCGGTCGTCCAGTCCTGTTTTTCGACCGCTTCCGTCAATCCTGGCAACTCAAGGTGTGCGTAGGTGAAGCGCGCGCCGTAGAGGATGTGTTTGAACCATGGTCTGCCGGGAATGCCGTCAGGGTTCAGCCAGTTGCGTTCGACCTGCATAGTGCCGTGATTGATGGTCTCGGCTAGTTTGGACTCGACTGCGCCGGAGGCTAGGGCTCGGCTCGCAGATTCATCGAGGCGCTTGCCGGCGGCTTCGAAATCGCCGATGGCATCGAGGACCGGCTTGAGATCGAGCTGACTGCCGTCATTTCTGGTCGCCATGCCTTTCTGTAATTCATTTACGAACTGGCGAATGTTGCTGGCGTAGCTGGCGAAATCGAAGGGGAGCAGGTCGGCGTTGGCGAGACGTAACGCCAGCACTCCCCACAATTGCGACATCAGGGTGTGATAGCGGTAGCCGGGATCGCCGAAGTGGTTCATCCAGAAAAAGTCGTCGTAGGCGGAGTGATAGACGCCATAAGGGCCGTCGAACTGGAGACCGAGCACGGGCATACCAACGAAATTCAAGAACACCGTGTGGTCAGAGCCGCTGCCGATGCGGGTGTCGGCGAGGTTAAGATCGGTGACTTCTTCAGACTGTTTGGCCTCGCTTCGCTCACGCGTGGATGATTCTTTCCAGGCTTCGTATAAAGTCTTGCCCGAAGGATCTTTCAGGGTGCGAGTGGTTTCGACCAGCATGGGCGATAGAGAAGCCACCGCTTGTCCGTGAAAGTTTGGCCCTGAGGTGGCTTCATCGACGTTGATGTAGGCCACAGCTTTGTTGCGCAATTCGTCGGCGAACTGCTCTCCCCATTCGGTGGAACCGGTCAGACCGACTTCTTCTCCATCCCAACTGCAAAACACTAGCGTGCGACGCGGGCGCGTTCCGGCTTTGGCCATCTTGCCCAGCGCGCGGGTCATCTCCATCAACGACGCTGTACCGCTGCTGGGGTCGACGCCGCCGAAGACCCAGGCGTCGCGGTGGTTGCCGAGGACGATCCATTCGTCGGGCAACTCCGCGCCGCGAATGCGGCCTTCGACTACGTAATAGGGCTGAGTGGAGTTATCCATCACGATTTTTACGTGTACGCGCACGCGCTTGCCGCCGAGGTGATATTTAATGGGCAATCCGCCTTGCCAGTCGTCGGGAGCGATGGGGCCGTCCATCGCCGCTAGCAGTGGTTTTGCGTCATGCCAGGAGAGTGGCAGCGCCATGATCTTCGGGATTGAAATTGCTTCCTCTACCGGAATGCGTCTCGCGCCCGGAACCGAGGCCCATCCCGGAGTGAGAGGATCGCCGGGCACCATGAAGTCGTAAGTGATGGCTCCGCGCTGGATGTGATATTCGGGACCCCACGGGCCGTTGGGATCGACCTTGCCTTTCTTGTATCCATCTTCAGCGGGATCGCTGTAGATGAGAAGGGCGGCCGCGCCTTCGCGCTCGGCGGTTAGCGCTTTGAATCCGCGGTAGCTGTAGGGATTCGAGTAGCGGACGAGGACGACTTTGCCTTTGACATCAATGCCTTGCTTGCGGAGGAGTTCGTAGTCTTCGGGGTTGCCGCTGTGGGCGTAGACCAGCGGGGCCGTTACTTCACCCGAAGCGGACATGCCGCTCCACGCCGAACTGATGCTTTTGTTCTTCATGTCCGGATCGCCGGGGACGGGCATCTCGCGCAGGAGGGCACGGTAATGAGTGGGCGCGACCATCTCGAGCGAGGTGAACTTGGGATTGCTGCCATAGACGTCATAGCGGCGGATGATGACGTCCTCTAATCCTTCGTTTCGCCACTCGTCGGCGATGTAGCGGGCCAGTTCGTTATTGCGTACGGAGCCGGCGACGTGCGGCTCGGCGGTGAAGATTTTATGCTGGCGGCGTTCTTCGTCGGGGGAGGGGATGGCTTTGAATTTATTCTCGACCTCGGCTTGATGCGCGGCGGCGGTGGGAGTGAAGCCGAGGATGGAAGACTGGGCCTGGGCGGAGTTTGAGGGATGGAATGCCAACGCTAGGAAACACAGGGCGCTGGTGGAAAACAACGTGGGCCGGCGCAAGCTGATCATCGGCATCTCCTCGCAGGGCGAGCGAAGGCATTCTTGCATAGTACGGATAACGGAGCTTAACAGCGCCTAAAGGCGCGCTGGCAGCGCGTTATTTATGGCAAGCCTGAAGGCCTGCCCTGATACGAATCTCATCGACACGAATCTCATCGCAACAGGGCTGTCAACGCTACTTCGCTTTGTATATCTCCGTCAGCAAGTCGGGCTTCGATTCATCGCGCACCAGGCGAGGATAGCGTTCGCCGCCGTGGTAATCGAGCTTGTAGGTCTTGTAGTAGTCGGTGTTCTCCACCAGAAGTTCGAGGGGCGCGGTGCCGCTCTTGCCGGCCCTGAGTGCTTCGCGCAGGACTTCGGGCGAGTACCGGTGCCCGTTCACCGCAATCAGCTTCATGCCAGGGCCGATTCCGGCTAGAGCAGCGGGCATTCCCTCGGTCGTGTCCGTGATCATGCCGTCTTCACCAAGCTCGAGCCCAATTGAATAAACCGCGCCCATGACATGACCGCCGCTCTCGCTGCCGCGCGCCATCACGGTAGGATATTCGTCGTAGACCAGCTTCCATCCACTGCCTTCGACTCCGCCCAGCGGCGCGCCGGGACCGTGGTTGGTCAGGCGCTCGGTCCAGAAGCCGCGCCAATCGTAGGGCACGATTTGGTTGAGAGCATCGACTACATCGTCGAAGTTATAAGGCTTCACCATCGGGCCGGTGCTGGGAGCGCCGTGGAAGAGGTGGCAGAAATCGTCCAAAGTTTTTTTGCCCTTGCTTTGCTGGCGGATGATGATGTCGGCCCAGAGCCAGTTGAGCGTGTCTTCATCGTAGAAATCGGTTGAGCGGCGCCAGGATTGCCAGGCGTGCGGCGAGAAATAAAGTTCGGGAGCGGCATCGGCGGTGTCTTGCAGGTTGCGCCAGGTGCGGCCCGGAATGTGATCCAGAGCAGCGGCGGTTAAGGCCAAATCGTCTCTCGCTTCTTCCGGAGTGAGCAAGCCGCTACGGGCGGTCAAGACCGTGCCCAGATAATTCGTCAGACCTTCGTAAACCCACAGCAGGTCGTCCTGCATGGGCTGCTGATAGTCCGGAGTGGCGAGGTCCGCGGGGCGGCGATATTTCCCGTTCCACGAATGCACGTACTCGTGAGGCAGCAGGCCGGCTTCCATTCTGCGCGCGGTGTCATCGATGAGTCCGCGCTCGCTCACGCGGCTGTCGTCGGACTCATGGTGCTCCAGGCCGAAGTGCGCCACGTGATCGCTCAAGCTGTACAGAAAGTGGTAATCGCGGTAGTGGTGCGCACCGAAAAGCTTGTTGGTTTGTTCGACCAGACTCTTGTAGTGCTCCCATACGTCGGGTGGAGGGGCAAGTGCGGCGGCGCTGTCGGCGGCAATATCCATCTCGACGAGCGGGTCGTCGGCAAGCTTGACCACCTTGAGGAATTCGCCGGTGATGACGGGAGAATCGACCAGCGTGGTGAGGGACGCCGGTTGGAAGACGATCTGGGTCTCGCCGTTGAGTTGATCGCCGGTGGTGGAGGCGATGGGCAGGGGCGTTCCAAACTTCCAGTTGGCGGGAAGTTTCAGGCTGGCGATGTAGGTGAGATCGTCCGACTTCCAGCCTTTGGGGTAGAGCAGAACCTGATTCCAGCTGATGAGTGCCATCTTGTCGGTCGCGGAGGAGCCTGCGGAGAAGCCGCCTTCGAAGGTTGCAGGAGAAAGGAAGTCGAGTTCGGCGTTTACTTCAGTTTCTCCGGCGGGAACTTCGATGTGGATGGTGAAGCCGTCGAGCAGATCGCGACGCCATTTCAGGGTTTTGCCGCTGGCAGTGAACTTCAGGCCGGCCAGATCAACTACGGGGCCATCGGGAGCATGCTCGCCGGGAATCCACTTCGGGTAGTAGAGCGTCAGGTCGCCGGGGCTGGCGGGGATTTTCAGCTTGGAGTGAAAGATCTTGCGGGGAGCCGAGGTGGCGTCTACGAAGATGGTTACGGTTGGCGGCGTGGCTGCCCAAGTAGAAAGCGAAGAGAAAAGAACATAGATTACTCCCAAGATTCTTGAGAGTTTCATTTTTGAGGTCCCCATAGTGTCTGAAGCTAATCCCTTGCGCCTGCGGAATTTTAGACTATAGCAGCCGGTGGGACGGTCAGTACAGGGATGCGGCCGCGCTGCTATCATTTCGACGATGTCGCGCCGCGGAAAATTTATCACCTTCGAAGGACTCGACGGAACCGGCAAGAGCACGCAGATGCGCAAGCTGGCGGCGGCTTTGCGCGCCGCGGGACACAAAGTGGTGGAAACGCGCGAACCGGGCGGAACGGCTACGGGCGAGAAGTTTCGCCGCGTTTTGCTTGACTCGGCGACTGAAGATCTTTCGCCGTTGGCGGAAATGGCTTTGATGTTCGCTTCGCGGGCGCAGCATATTGCTGAGGTGATCCAACCAGCGCTTGAGCGTGGGCAGATTGTGCTTTGTGATCGCTTTACCGATTCCACGGAGGCTTATCAGGGCAGCGGACGCAAGCTGGGCAGCGAGGCGGTGCTGACGTTGCACCATATTCTTTGTGGAGACTTGCAGCCTGATTTGACGATTCTGCTGGAGTCTGACCCGGCGATGAGTGTGGGGCGGGCGCGGCGGCGGAACCGGAGGGCTGCGCATGGCGCGGGCAAGAATGCCGGAAAACATCATGCCGACGAGAACCGCTTTGAGCAGCAGACTCGGGCTTTCTTTGCTCGCGTGCACGAGGGTTATCGGGCCATCGCCGCGAGGGAGCCGCAACGCGTCGTGGCGGTGGATGCAAGCGGGACGCCGGCGCAGACCCATCGAAAGATTGTGGAGGTTATTGGGCGAAAGATGAAGGTGGGAGCCAGGTGACGTATGGGATTCTCTGATTTTCACGGCAACGCTGAGACTGTTCATCGCCTGCGCGACATGCTGGCGCGGGAGCGCTTTCCGCATGCCGTGATCCTTTCGGGTGCGCGGGGATCGGGCAAGTACACGCTGGCTCTGATGCTGGCGCAAGCGCTGAATTGCCTGGCGCCGATTGAAACCGACGGTCTGCCTGACTTCTGCGGACAGTGCGCGAACTGCCTCCGCATCGCCCAGGCTGCCGATCTGGACGCCCGGTTTGCCGAAGCTGTGGAGACGCGCGAAGGCTTGCGCGAGGCCGACAAGAAAGATACTCGCCTCTTTGTGCAGACTCATCCGGATGTGCTGGTTATCCCTCCCGATCCTCCGCAGATGATGATCAAGGTGGATCAGGTCCGGCGGGTCATTGAGACCATTTACTACCGTCCGGGGGAAGCGCGAGAACGGGTTTATATCTTCACCGACTCGGCCTTCATGAAAGAGGCGGCGAACTCGCTGCTGAAGGTGTTGGAAGAGCCTCCGGAGTTCGCCACCATTTTCCTACTTTCGGAAAATCCGGGAGAACTGCTTCCGACCATCCGGTCGCGATCGATGGTTTTCCCCCTTGCTGCCGTGCCGACAGAAGAAGTGGAGCGCTACCTTGCCGAGCGTCGTCCGGAGTGGAAGCCGGCACAGCTTGCCTTGGTTGCCAGACTGAGCGAGGGCGCTTTGGGCCGGGCTCGCAGCTTCGATGTGGAGGCCTATGTAACGGCTCGTGCCGACGCGCTGACCGTCCTCAGCTCGGCCTTGCTGGGAGGCGAACACACTCAGCTGTTCAAGATCACAGAATCCTATCGCGCCGGCGCCGAGGGACGGGAAAAGACGGAACAGCTTCTCCGGACACTCTATTCTCTGTTGCGCGACCTGATGTTTCTGGGGTCGGGCACCCCGGAACTGGTGCACAACACCGACATTCAAAGCCAGCTCACGAAGCTGGCCGAAGGCGCCGATTTTGACTGGATTGCCGCCGCAGCCGACCGCCTGGCCGAGGTGGAGCGCGGCATGCGCCGCAACCTGTTGAGATCGCTATCGCTCGATAGCTTCAGCCTGGCCCTGGAGAAGGCAATCTCATAGATCTCTAACCATTGTGTTTCCAATCTGTTACCGAGATTACTTCGGTGGTTCTACGCCCTTAAGATAGGTTGTTCCTGGCATCCCTAGCGCCTATAATCGTCTTACTCTGGTTTAGAAATTCTCCGTCAGGTTCCGGGTAGCAGAAAGCGAGGGTGAAGTCTGTCTTCCTCTTGCCGAGGTGATTAAGAACCCGGTTATGCGAAAGCACCTGCAAATCGCACTGATGGTCAGCACTATAGCCGCGACCTCTCTTTCTCTCACGCCACAGCTCCGCGCCGCGGAAGGCGACGGACCTGCTGAAAAGACTGGTGTGACGAAGATCACCGCCACGGATGAACACGGCCGCAAGGTCTACGTCAATGATCCGGTCCCGGCCAGTGCTACGCACCACGCGGAAGCCTCTGAAGCACCCCGGCGGGCGCTAATGTACTGGAGTTCCAAAGAAAACCGTTGGAAGCCCGTTCCTCCGCCGAATGCGGCAGCCATGCAAGCGGCGCGGTCGGCGGCAGCCGAGGTCAATGAGTATCTGGGGCGTGAATCCAATCAGTCGGCAACCGCCAAGATTGTCGCCGCGAACTTCCGTGGCGCATCGGCGTCGCCCGAGGACATTGACAGCGCCATCGCACAGGCCGCGGCGCGGCACAACGTTGACCCCAACCTGGTGCGCGCGGTGGTGAAAGTGGAATCGAACTTCAATCCCAACGCGGTTTCGCGCAAGGGTGCGATGGGCTTGATGCAATTAATGCCCTCGACGGCGCGCCAGTTGAAGGTGAAGAATCCGTTTGACCCGGAACAGAATGTGGACGCGGGCGTGCGTCAACTGAAGCAACTTCTGGAAAATTATGGCGGCGATGTAAAGTTGACCCTGGCCGCCTATAACGCGGGGGCGGGAGCGGTAGCGCGCAGTTCGGGCGTTCCGCACTACGCCGAAACCCAAAACTACGTCCGGCGGATCACCAACCTGTACTACGGCGGGTCCGATTTCAACTCAGGCGTTTCACGCGATCCCGTTACGGTTCAACGGGATGCGCGCGGCGTGCTTTACATCAGCAACACTGACTAGGTTTGCGGCATCTGTCTTACTTTAATCTCTCTGGCACCCAGGCATCGGTTCAACCAACTGGTTCAAACAAGCAGGACGAAGGCACGGGCTGGTCATTTTGAAGAGCTTATCGCGCCAACGTAGTCTGTGGGGAGCGTTGTTGGCGCTCGCCGTATTCGCAGCAGTCACCGCAACAGCTCCGGCGGCGCACGCCCATGCACGCCACTCCGACGCCTGGGCGCGGGATCACTTCGCCAGCGCGGAACGGATGCGCGAGGCGCTGAACGGGCGTCCTCTGGCTGACCGAACCCGCCGCGACTACCAGCGCGTGTTGAATGCTTATCGCAACGTCTACCTGGGAGCGCCAACTTCCACCAAAGCCGATCCCAGCGTGGTTGCCGTGGCCGAGACGCTGGTGGAAATGGGACGGCGGTTCGACGACGACAAAATCCTGAACGAGGCCATCGAGCAATACAAGTTCCTGCGCCGCGAGTATCCCGGCAGCAAGTACCGTTTTGACGGGCTGTTCACCGTCGGTGAAATCTACAAGGACGATCTCAACGACCCGGAAGCGGCGCGCGCCAGCTTCCAGGAATTTCTGCGACGCTACCCGCACAATCGGCTGGCCGACGACGCGCGCGAGGCTATCGTCGAACTAGACAAGGACGCAGAGGCCGAGAAAGCGGCGGAAGCCCAGAAGCTTGCTGAGAAGACCCGGTCGCAGCAGGATTCGTCGCAAAAGGATGCCAAGAGCAATAGGGACGCGGCACCGGCCACCGAAGATACTCACGTCTCGCGCACCGCATCGGTTAAAGACGAATCTTCGCAGCCCTCGAGGCGGCTGCCACGCGTCACCGGCATCCGGCACTGGTCTACTCCCGATTACACCCGGGTTGCCATCGACGTGGAAGGCGATGTGAAGTATTCGTCGCAGCGCATCGACAGTCCCGCACGCATCTTCTTCGATCTGCGCGATACCAAGCTCGCCTCTACGCTGGTCGGCAAGAGCTTCGATGTGGATGACGGCTTCCTGAAGAAGGTTCGTGTGGCCCAGTTTGCGCCGGGACGGACGCGCGTTGTGCTTGAGGTCGATAACCTCTCCGACTACGAGGCTTTCCTGCTGCCCAATCCCTACCGGCTGATCATCGATATTCACGGTAAGAATGGACGGGCGAAGCAGTTTAAGGGCGGGAGCGACACTACAACGGCGGAGGCAAACGGCGTAGCCTCGGCGAAAACGAATGCTGAGTCCTCGGTCAGCGATGTGAACGATGATGCCGTTGCATCTGTGCCACGGCCCTCGACTGCGATGAAGCCGTCAATCTCAGGCGTGGTGAAGAGAATCGTAGAGGCCGGTGACGATGATGATGCCGCCAGCGCTCCTGGGCCAGAAAAGGCGAAGCGGAATGCGGTGGATATAAAGCGAAACACTTCTCCTTCCAGCAAGATTGTTGCCGCGACGAAGGCGGCAGACGGCGATCTCGACGGTGACCCGGACACTTCAGATTTGATTACCTCCGACTCCGGGCCGACTAGCCCAGACGATTCGAGGCATCCATTGAGCTCGCGCCTGCTGGCTTCGGGAAAGTCGGCAAGCATCTCCGATTTAGGGATTCACGAGGCGAAGCCCACGGCCAGCGGCGACCGTTCCCTGATTCGTGCCCTGGGACTGAAAATCGGCAAGATCGTGATTGATCCTGGGCACGGAGGCCACGATACTGGCACTATCGGTCCGAACGGCCTGGAAGAAAAAGATCTTGTCCTCGACGTGGGGCGGCGTTTGGGGAAACTGCTGGAGACGCGGCTGGGCGCGGAAGTGGTTTATACGCGCAAGGACGATACGTTTATCCCGCTGGAGACGCGCACCGCGGTTGCGAACCAGGCACGGGCGGATCTGTTCGTCTCCATCCACGCCAACTCGAGCGAGGATCCTGACGCCAGAGGAGTCGAAACCTATTATTTGAATTTCACTTCTTCGCCGGAGGCGCTTGAAGTGGCGGCGCGCGAGAACGCGGTTTCGGAGAAGTCCATCTACGAACTGCAGGATCTGGTGAAGAAGATCGCGCTCAAGGAAAAGATTGAGGAGTCTCGGGAATTTGCCGGGGACGTGCAGCAATCGCTGCATAGCGGCCTTGCGGTCAAGAGCCCGGCCATTCGCGACCGGGGCGTAAAGAAGGCTCCGTTTATTGTGCTGATCGGCGCCAATATGCCTTCGATTCTTGCCGAGATTTCTTTTGTCAGCAATCCGACCGACGAGCACCGACTCTCCACCGGCGAATACCGCCAGCGCATTGCCGAGTCGCTCTACCGCGGCATCGCCAAGTATGTGAACGGGCTGAGCGGGGTCAAGGTCGCGAGCAAGATGGATAAAGCCGCCGGACAGTAGGTCCTTCCGGAAGTAAAACCGATCCCAAGACACTTATGTTGGAGCGACTTCGGGTTTTGAGGCTGCTCCAGGAAACTTTTTCCCAGCCTCTGTGGTCTAATTAGGTAGGGGATTCTGCGCCCAGCGGTTCCATTCATGCGATTTTCAAAGTCTGTAATCACGTTAGTTTTCGTTGCTTCTTTCGTTGGGGTGGTCTTTGCTGCTAGTCCGGCAGCGGAGCCATCGGCGCCGCCTATCCTTCCCAAGCAATTTGCCGGATGGCAGATGCAGGGTGCCGCTCAGACCAGTAAAGACGTGGCGGAAGCGGACCCCACGAACGCGGCGCTACTGAAGGAATACGGATTCACGGATCTCGAAGCTGCGACCTACAAGAGCGACGATGGCCGCACGCTGAAAATCCGCGCTGCGCGATTCACCGACGCCAGCGGTGCTTTCGGCGCGTTCAGCTTTTACCTGCAACCTTCCATGGCGGCGGAAGAGATCGGCGAGCGGGGAGCATCCCGTAACACGCGGGTACTGTTTTTCCGCGGTCACATTCTGGTGGATGCCGTGTTCAGCCAGGAGTCTGTGATGTCTGCGGCCGGGCTGCGTGAACTGGCTGGCGTGCTGCCTCGCCCCAGTGGAAATGCGGGCACCCTGCCTCCGATTCTTGGTTTTGTGCCGCACCACGGCTACATCGCCAACACCGAGAAGTATGCAGAGGGACCGTTGGCGTTGGGCGCGATCGGATCTCCGCTTCCCGCGAATCTGGTGGACTTCAGCGCCAGCCCCGAAGTGGTGCTCAGGCGCTACACCACTCCCAGCGGAGAAGCGACGCTGACCCTGATCGAGTATCCCACGCCCGCTATGGCTGCCGAACATTTGCGCCGCATCGATGCCGCCAATCACGCCGCCCAACCTCAGGCCGGGATTGCGACCATAGAAAACGTTGGGCCATTCTTCGACAAGCGTACCGGGCCTATCGTTGCCATCGCGTCCGGACCGCTTTCCCAGAGCGACGCCCAGACCCTGCTGGGTGCGGTGAACTACGACGCCAGCGTCACCTGGAACGAGAACACTTACTTCGATAAGAAAAACGACCTGGCCAATTATCTGGTCAATGTCATTCTTCTATGCATCTTTCTGGGTGCGATTATGGTGGCCACGGCAGTGGCCTTCGGGGGCGCTCGCGTTCTTTTGCGGCGTTATTTCCCCGGTCCGCTCTTCGGCCGTGCCGATCAAGCTGAATTTATTTCTCTTAACCTGGGAGATGCGGCCCGTGGGTCGTCGGCCCGCGGCTCAGGGGTGAAGGACGCCTCCAACGGGTCTTAAGTACCTCAGGAATATCGGCTTATGGCGGTTTCAGCGGGTCCCCGTCTCAAATTGGAACACTTCGTGCGCGTGTTAATTGATTCTGTAAGTCGTTGAAAATAAAGACATTTATTTCCCAAAAATTGCTTGACACCCCCCTTTTTCGGCTCATAAGATTTTGAGCAGAAAGTTTTGACGGATTCTAAGCCTCCGTTGGAACTATTCTCCCTTGAAAAGAGAAGGTCGCCCTGTTGCCGGGCGGCCTTTTCGTTTGCTCACACGGAGTGCGCAGCGCACGTCGAAGTAGCCGCAAACACTTTCAACTGAACTCTTGCGCGCGAATTGCGTATCATCTGCTGGGTATCATCTGTTGAGCGGTATGTTGTTCTGTGGCTCGGGCTCACGAGCGGCGCGGAGGAAATGATGTTCTGCGATGGTTGTGGCGCAACGGTGCAACCCGGCCAAGGATTTTGCAGCCGGTGCGGCAAACAGATCGTCGGACCAGTGGCGGTGATGCAGCAGCGCCCCGGACGGGTGCAGGGGCACTTGCACATGCTGGGCATACTCTGGCTCGCCATCTCCGCGTTCAACACCATTGGCGGCGTGGTTTTGTATGTGCTGGCCAATACTCTGTTTGCTCATCTGCACGACATGGGCGCGCCGGAAGCGCCTACGGCTTTTCTGCGTCCGCTGCTGACGGTGATCAGCATCTTCGTTCTGGCCAAGGCGGCCTGCGGATTCCTTGCGGGCTGGGGACTGATGCAGCGCGAACCCTGGGCTCGCACCATCGCCCTGGTTCTGGGCTTCATCGCTCTGTTCAACATTCCCATCGGGACTGCCGTCGGCGTGTATACCCTGTGGGTCTTGCTGCCGGCCCAGTCGCAAGACGAATACGACGCCCTGGTCGCAGCACGCGCCGCGTAATCGGGCGGATCTGAGCGCAATTTCTTCCGCAGGGATACCTGTCTCGATCATCGACGGTTGCTCCGCGAATGATTTGATAAACTGAAACAGTCAAACCAGAAGCCGACGTAGCTCAGTTGGTAGAGCAGCCGATTCGTAATCGGCAGGTCAGCGGTTCAAGTCCGCTCGTCGGCTCCATTCTCTTCGATCCTGACAATCGTTTGCCGGCGCCCTGCGTTCGCTTTTCACCACCTTTCCTTTCTGATACTGTTTGAGTCCGTTGGGCGTTGCATCCAAAACCGTGTGATGGGTGTCACAGCGAAGCACTTTCCCGTCCGGTAGAATTCGCACTTGGCTGCATACGTTGGAGCGCCAGGCGTGCCGGCGATAATTTCCACGGAAAGGAAAACCGCGTGATTGTCGGAGTTCCCAAGGAAAGCTATCCGGGAGAGCGCAGGGTTGCGCTCGTTCCTGCGGTCATCCCCACACTTGCCAAGGCGGGGCTGGAGGTGGTTGTGGAGCCGGGTGCGGGCGATGGGGCTGGCTATCCTGATTCGGCTTATGTCGAGAAGGGCGGCAAGGTTCTTGCCGACCGCGCCGCGGTGTTTGCCGCGGCGGACGTGATTGTGCAGGTGCTTTGCTACGGCTCCAATGATGTGACCGGCAAGGCTGACCTTCCACTGCTGCGTCGCGATCAGTTGATGATTGGATTTCTGCGTCCCTTCGGTTCTGCGGAAGTAATCCAGCAGATCGCCGCCGCCGGCGTTACTTCCTTCTCGGTCGAACTGGTACCCCGCACCACACGCGCGCAAAGCATGGATGCGCTTTCTTCCATGGGAACGATCTGCGGTTATAAAGCAGTGCTGCTGGCGGCGGAAACCTCGATCAGAATCTTTCCCATGATGACGACCGCCGCAGGTACCATCACGCCGGCGCGCGTATTCGTCATCGGAGCGGGTGTGGCGGGGTTGCAAGCCATTTCCACGGCGCGCAGACTGGGCGCCGTTGCCTCGGCATACGACATGCGCCCCGCCGCGAAGGAGCAGGTGCATAGCCTGGGCGGCCGCTTCGTCGAGTTGCCGCTGGAAGCGCAGAACGCTCAGGACGCCCGCGGCTATGGTACGGCCCAGGATGAAACCTTCTACGCGCGGCAGCGCGAACTTCTCACCCGCGTGGTTGCAGAGAGCGATGTAGTCATTACGGCAGCCGTGATTCCCGGCAAGAAGTCGCCGGTGCTGATCACTGCGGATATGGTGAAAGGGATGGCCCCCGGCTCCGTGATCATCGATCTCGCCTCCGAACGCGGGGGCAACTGCGAGCTTACCCGCACCGGAGAGACGGTGAAGGACCACGACGTGACGATTATCGGCGCCATCAATCTGGCCAGCAGTGTCCCCTACCACGCCAGCCAGATGTATGCCCGCAACGTGGCTACATTTCTCGCCTACATGGTCAAAGATGGCAAGCTGCAACTCAATATGCAGGACGAAATTATCCGCGAAACCATGGTGACGCGCGGCGGCGAAATCGTGAACGCAAGAGTGCGCGAGTTTTTCAAGCTACCGGCGTTGGCCCTGACCGGTGGATAGGTTTGACTGAGAGCTAAGAACTGAGAACTGAGAACCGGGAACTGAGAACTGGAGGTTGCATGGGTTCCAACCTGATCGACGATCTTTTCATTTTCATGCTGGCCTGCTTCATCGGCTTTGAGGTGATCCGCCACGTTTCACCGTTGCTGCACACGCCGCTGATGTCGCTGACCAATGCACTCGACGCCATTGCCGTGGTGGGCGCGATTGTGCTGGTGGGCGAGCGCAAGAGCACGTTCGCGACGGCGCTGGGCGTCATTGCCATCGTCGCCGCCACCAGCAATGTGGTGGGAGGATTCTTTATCACGGACCGCATGCTCAAGATGTTCAAGAGCAGCCGTCCCAACAAGTAGCCGCGGGGCGAATCAGAGTAAGCCATGAACGAGCTTGCCGGAAGCCAGTACGTCATCGAAGTCATCTACCTCATCGCCAGCGCTCTTTTTATTTTGTCGCTGAAGTGGATGAGTTCGCCCGCGACCGCGCGTCATGGCATTTGGGCAGGCGAAATCGGCATGCTGCTGGCCATCGCGGGCAGTTTGCTGCATCACGGCATCGTCGACTACAAATGGATTGCTGTTGGCCTTGTGCTGGGCAGCGGCATCGGCATTCCGCTCGGCATGGTACAGATGACGGCGGTCCCGCAGCGGACCGCGCTCAGTCACGCCTTCGGCGCGCTCTGCGTCACGCTCGTGGGAACGGCGGAATTTTATCTGGGAACGCAGAGCAGCTCGAAGTTCGGGATGTCAGTGCTCTCGATGGAAGTGATCCTCGGAGCATTGACCTTCACCGGCAGTTTGATGGCGGCGGGGAAGTTGCAGGAAATCCTGCCCCAGCGCCCCATCACCTATAAGGGGCAGAATCTCGTCAACTTCCTGCTGATGGCCGTCGCCATCGGCAGCGCCGTTTACCTGGTCTTGCATCCCGAGGCGAAACAATTCTTTCCGCTGATCGTCGGGCTGTCGCTGATTTTCGGGATTCTGCTGATCATCCCCATCGGCGGCGCCGACATGCCCACCGTCATCTCGCTGTTAAATGGGTATGCGGGATTGTCCGCGGCGGCGATGGGATTCGTGCTGCAAAACAAGCTGCTGATCATCGCCGGCGCGCTCGATGGATCTTCGGGACTGATTCTTTCGGTCATCATGTCGAAGGCGATGAACCGGTCGTTCACCAACGTGTTGTTCGGAGCGTTCGGCCAGGTGCAGGCCACGGCTGCAGGCGGGCAGGAAGCCAAGCCGGTGCACAGTGCCACGGCCGAGGAAGCGGCTCAGATTCTCGCCGCAGCCAACAAAGTTGTGATCGTCCCCGGTTACGGCATGGCGGTGGCGCAGGCGCAGCATAAAGTGCGCGAACTCTACGACATCCTCACCAAGAAGGGAGTCGAGGTTCGCTTCGCCATTCATCCGGTCGCGGGGCGCATGCCCGGCCACATGAACGTGCTGCTGGCTGAGGCCGACATCCCCTACGACCGCCTCATTGAAATGGAGGAGATCAACGGCGACTTCCCGCAAACCGACGTGGCCCTGGTGATCGGCGCTAACGACGTTACCAACCCGGCCGCGCGTAACGACGCTACCAGCCCCATCTATGGGATGCCCATTCTCGATGTCGACAAAGCCCACACCGTCATGGTGATTAAGCGCGGCATGAGCCCAGGCTTTGCCGGCATCGACAATCCGCTGTACTACCTCGACAATACCCTCATGCTTTTTGGCGACGCCAAGCAGTTTGTGGGCGCGATTGTACGGGAGTTGAGCGGGGGACACTGAGCGCTCGGGGCCGATCTATTATGATAGCGTGATATCATGTAATGTGATATCATGATATCGAGGTTGGAGAAAGAGACATGGCTCAGCTGGTTGTTCGCAATCTCGAGAACGGGGTGAAGGCACGACTGCAGCGCCGCGCTCGCCGCAACGGCCGCAGCATGGAGGAAGAGGTGCGCGACATTCTGCGGGCCGCGGTGCATAAGGACGAAAACAAACCTGAATTTGGACTGGGGACCGAACTTGCGGCGCTCTTTCCCAAGGGCGGACCAGATTTCAAGATTGAAGAATTACGCTTCGAGATTAAGCCTCCCATCTTTGAGGAATGATCATTCTAGATAGCAACGTAGTTTCCGAGCTGATGCGCCCGGCGCCAGAAAACAGAGTAGTTGCGTGGCTGGATCGCCAGCCCCGATCTTCGATCTGGACAACTTCAGTTACCGTGTTTGAAATACGCTTCGGGTTGCAAGTCATGCCTCTTGGGAAACGCCGCGATGTTTACGCGCGTGGATTCGAGAGTCTTTTGGTGGAAATTGACGGCCGCATCGCGCCGTTTGACGTCGAATCGGCAGAGCACGCGAGCGCTTTAATCGCTTCCCGAAAGCTGAAGGGTCGGCCACGCGAAGATCGCGACACGATGATCGCCGGAATCGTTCTTGCCCGCCATGCCACCCTGGCGACGCGCAATGTTTCGCATTTTGATGATGTGTCGGCGACCCTCGTTGATCCGTGGGCTACAAGCGCCTGATGTCCGTGCGATCGGCAGCGAGCATGATATTCTATTAACTCCAGCTGCGTACCGTTTTGGCGGAAATTCCCCGCAGTCCTAAGAAGAATTGCACAACCAATCATGCTTTCAGTCAGCAATGTTTCCATGCGCTACGGCGCGAAAATTCTATTTGATGAAGTTTCCACGGCGTTCACGCCGGGCAAGCGCTATGGCCTCACCGGACCCAACGGCTCGGGCAAATCCACCTTTATGAAGCTGCTTAGCGGCGAACTGGAGCCGCAAAAAGGGACGGTGGTTCGTCCCCGCAAGCTTGGCGTTTTGAGCCAGGACCAGTTCGCTTTCGATGCTCACAGCGCAGTCGACACCGTCATCATGGGCAACAAGCGCCTGTGGGCGGCCATGCAGGAGCGCGACGCCATCTATGCCAAGCACGATATGACCGACGAGGATGGCATGAAGCTGGGCGAACTTGAAGGCATCGTCGGCGAAGAAGACGGCTACACCGCCGAGAGCGACGCCGCTATTCTGCTCGATGGCCTGGATATTCCCGAAGAACTTCACAGCCGCAAGATGAGCGAATTGCAGGGTGGACAAAAAGTCCGCGTGCTGCTGGCGCAGGCGCTGTTCGGGCATCCGCAGGCGTTGCTGCTGGATGAGCCGACGAACAACCTGGACTTGGATTCGATTCACTGGCTGCAGGGATTCTTGAACGCCTACGACGGCGTGGTGATTGCGATCTCGCACGATCGGCACTTCCTCAACAGCATTTGCACGCACATCGCTGACATCGACTACGAGACCATCATCACCTACACCGGATCATACGACGAGATGGTATTGGCCAAGACGCAGGTGCGCTCGCAGATCGAATCGCAGAATGCGCAGCGCGAAAAGAAGATCTCGCAATTGAACGAATTCATTGCGAGGTTCTCCGCCGGCACGCGGTCCAGCCAGGTGCAGTCGCGGCGCAAGGAAGTGGAGCGGTTGCAGGTAACGGAGCTGGCCAAGTCCAATATCGCGCGGCCTTACATCAAGTTCGAACAGAAACGGCCTTCGGGCAAACACATTCTCGAAATCGAGCATTTGGGCAAGGCTTACGGAGAGAAGCAGGTCATACGCGACTTCACCGCCAGCATCACACGCGGGGAGAGAATCGCGTTGATGGGCCGCAACGGGGCAGGGAAGACCACGCTGGTGAATTCGTTGCTGGCGAATTCGCCGACTACGCCGGAAGCGGAGTTGCGTAGGACCAGCGGCTACGATGGCCGGTTTGTCGATTCCGGAAAAGTGAGCTGGGGACATGAGGCGTCGATCGGATACTTCGCCCAGGACCACCGCAGCCTGATCGAAGGCGGCACCACAGTGCTGGAGTGGCTGCATCAGTGGAATCCGGCGGCCGTCAGCGAAGAAATTCGCGGCCTGCTCGGGCAAATGCTTTTTCAGCGCGATGAAGCCACGAAATCCACCGATGTTCTTTCTGGTGGCGAGGCTGCGCGGCTGTTGTTCTGCAAGCTGATGCTGCAGAAGCCAAACGTGCTGGTGCTCGATGAGCCCACGAACCACCTGGACCTTGAGGCGATCAATGCGCTGAACATTTCCCTGCAACGCTATCAGGGAACGGTGTTCCTGGTTTCGCACGATCACGATTTGATCGACGAAGTGGCCACACGTATCTGGCACTTTGAGAGCGACCACAAGATCACGGACTTCAAAGGGACTTACGAGGAGTATCAGGCAGCCGTGACGGTGTAGGCGAAAAGCAGGTTCCTCGCCCGGCCTTCGGCCGGGCTCGCAATGACAGCCCTTTTCGACCGTTCCCGCCCCGGAATTTGTCATTCGGAGCGCAGCGAGGAATCTTGGGTTTGCACCATTTCCGCTGCATGTAAATCAACCAGGTTCTCCCCGGATTTCCACAGCGTTAGCAGTTGCGTTTGCAGCCGCAAGTTGCGGATAATGGCGGGTAGCGTTCTTGCGCTGGAATATGCGCGAGCGGTTGCGCAAAGTCGTGTACAGTCGATCTGATTTGTTAAGGATTCTTCACCTCACGCCGCGCCAGTTGGCCAACTGGGAGCGCGCGGGTCTGATTGCGGCTTCTCCGGCCTACTCTTTTTCCGACCTGCTAAAAGTTAAGAAGGTTCGCGATTTGTGCGCCATGCGGGTGCGGCCCGCGGTCATTCGGCAATCTCTCGAAGCTATGCAGAAGCAGGCGTCAGGCATGGGAAATCCGTTACTGGAAGCTGGTGCTTCCTCCACCAACAAGCATCGCGTTGCATTCCGCCACGAAGGCAAGCTGCTCGAGCCAATCGCGGGACAGTTTGTGATGGACTTCGCGACCCGAGAGAAAGTTGTGACCAGCACGCCGATTCCCAGCCCCGAGCCCGGTCCGCAAGAGAACGAAGCTGCGGTGTGGTTTGCCCGCGGCATTGCCCTGGAAGAGGATCCGGCAACGCAGACGGAAGCGCTGGCGTCGTATCAAAAAGTGCTCGAGTTTGATTCCAGCCACGCCGCCGCACACATCAACCTGGGCACGCTCTATTACAACCGCCAGGATTTCACCTTGGCAGAAAAACACTACCGCGCCGCGTTGCAGGCTGACCCTCGCTATGCGCTCGCGTATTTTGATCTAGGCAACGTTCTGGACGAGACCGGTCGCGTGCAAGAAGCGATTCAAACCTACAAGATGGCGATCCAGCTCGCGCCTACCTACGCCGACGCGCACTACAACCTCGCGCTCGCCTATGAAAAGACCCGCGAGCCGCGCAAGGCGCTGAAACATTGGCAGGCTTATACCAAGCTCGATACCTCCGGGCCCTGGTCGGTACACGCCCGCAATCAGATCCAGCGCATTCTGCAAGCCGACACGCTGAAGCTGGTGCACTCTCGCCGCAGCTAAGGTCCCGCCCCTTCCACCGTTCTACGGTGCTAGAATCCAAGGTCTGCCACTCTTCCGTTTGAAGGTTATGTGTATGCCCGACACCACGCTGCAATCCGCCGTGCCCACGCCGCTGACCACCCTCACGGAAGACGAGATTCTCTTTCGCGACAACATTCACCACTTTGCCGACGAGCGAGTTCGTCCGCTGGTGAAGGAGATGGACGAGAAGGGCATCTTCGACAAGGATCTCATCCACGAATTCTTCCAGCTCGGCCTGATGGGGATCGAAATCCCGGAGCAGTACGGCGGGGGCGGCGCCAAGTTCTTCGAAGCGATCCTGGCGGTAGAGGAGTTGTCGCGGGTCGATGCATCCGCGGGCGTGGTGGTGGATGTACAAAATACGCTGGTTAACAATGCTCTCCTGCGATGGGGCAACGCCGAACAGAAGAAGCGTTATCTGCCGAAGATGGCGGTCGACACCGTCGGCGCGTATGCGTTGAGCGAGGCCAGTTCGGGTTCCGATGCATTCGCTCTGCAAACGCGCGCCGAACTGAAGGGCAGCGACTACACGCTCAACGGCCGCAAACTGTGGATCACCAACAGCAAAGAGGCCGGACTGTTCGTCCTGTTCGCCACCGTCGATGCCGCTGCGGGATACAAAGGCATCACCGCCTTCCTGGTGGAAAAAGACTTTCCGGGATTCAGCGTTGGAAAGAAAGAAGACAAGCTGGGCATTCGCGCCTCTTCCACCTGTGAACTGATTCTTGAAGATTGCCGCGTCCCCAAAGAAAACGTTCTCGGCGAGCCGGGAAAAGGCTACAAGATCGCGATCGAGACGCTGAACGAAGGCCGCATCGGCATTGGCGCGCAGATGATCGGCCTGGCGCGCGGCGCCTGGGAATTTGCCGCGAAATATGCCGTCGAGCGCAAACAATTCGGCAAAGCCATTGCCGAGTTTCAGGGCATCCAGTTCCAGATCGCGCAGATGGCAACCGAGATCGAAGGCGCCCGCCTCATGGTCTACAACGCGGCTCGCATGAAAGATGCAGGCGTGAACTTCGTGAAAGAAGCGGCCATGACCAAGCTCTTCGCCTCGCAGGTGGCCGAGCGCGTGACTTCCCTCGCCATCGAGATCTACGGCGGCTACGGTTTCACCAAGGATTATCCCGTCGAGAAGTACTGGCGCGACGCCAAGATCGGCAAGATTTACGAGGGTACGTCGAACATGCAGTTGGCAACCATTGCCAAACTTCTGCTGGGTGCAAAGTAAGCGGCAGGCCAGGTTTGCCCCGTGGGCGCTCGGGGAAGGCCTACCTGGCACGGTTCCGGAGCCATCGCCTGCCACTCCCACACGGTTTCCGTTGCTCATTATGTGCATTGAGTTGCACTTGGAGTGCTGCAAGCGCCCTGCTTGAATCAGGCTAACCCAAGCAAATTCAGTGATTTCCGGCAAGTCCCATCATTGGCTGACAAGCTGCAATCTCCTCCTGTACCTGCCCTCAGTTGAGGCCAGGCCGGGGTGCCATTTGACCACATTGTTCGGTTCGACCGCGCTGCTGCCGATCGCAGCTCCCAAGAAAAAGCGGACTCTTCTTCCGTTGCTCACGGTCCTGTTCTTGTTTTCCTACGGGCTGATGACCATGCTCATCGTCGAACAAGGCGCGGCCATCCAATCGCAGCGCAATACAATCAAGGTTTTGCTGCGCGACAGTACCGAGCTGTGGACGGCGAAAGGTAAAGCGATAACCGATCAGCAGATGGCGCGCGCGCAAGCTCCCTCGACCCGGCAAGTTCCATCAGTTCAGACTCCGTCGTCCCAGACCCCGTCAACCCAGACCCCGTCAACCCAGGTTCCATCAACCCAGGCCGTGCCGCGGTTGCATTCCCAAAGCCGCGCCGGCAAGATTGCGAAGCCCGAAAACCAGCATCCTCCTGTGCCGGCTGCGGACTTGGTAGATCAGCGTCGCGCCTTGCGCGCGATTTAGTAAGCAATAAGCGTCGCAACGACGTGTTGGGAAAATTTGGCAACAATGAAGGTTCTGACCCTAGCCTTGTTGTTTAGTTTGACGGTAGCGAAGCCCGCGCCGCCAGCCCGCCAGCCCTCCGGCCACCTGGTCCAGCACTCCAAAGGAAGCTGGTACTTCGCCGCCACCGGACATGCGGTCTACTGCTATGGACCGGTGATGACCCTGCCTCAAGCCAACGGCGATCTGCAAAAAGTCGCCACCTTCTGCCGCGATGGCAGAGCGGTCGTGCCTCTCAAGGATTAACTCGCTTCCCGCAGCCAAACTCTTTTTACCGCCGAGCGCGCTGAGTGCGCCGAGAAAACCAAGAATGGACCGGTGATGACCCTGCCTCAAGCCAACGGCGATCTGCAAAAAGTCGCCACCTTCTGCCGCGATGGCAGAGCGGTCGTGCCTCTCAAGGATTAACTCGCTTCCCGCAGCCAAACTCCTTTACCGCCGAGCGCGCTGAGTGCGCCGAGAAAACCAAGAATAGAAAAACCTCGGCGATCTCCGCGTTCTCGGCGGTGAATGTTTTCTTCTCTGCTGCCAGCTTTTTCCTCCCTGTAAACTGTTGAGGCATGCCGGAACTCCCTGAAGTTGAAACCATCGCCCGCGGCCTGGCCACGCGTGTCACCGGAGATGTGATTGAATCCATCTGGCTGGGCCAGAAGCCCGAGCCGCTGAAGTCTTCGGCGCGCGAAATCGCCGCCGCACTCGATCACAGCCGCATCGCCAGCGTGCGGCGCATGGGAAAGCACATCGTCTTCGATCTCGAACATAGTGTGGAGCGGGCGCCCTCGCCCGCGAAAGCCGGGAAGCACAAACCGGCGCGTCCGGGGCCCAGAGTCAGGCCGTCGCGTCCAGCAACGACGCAAGCAGAGGCGGACGAGGGCGTCCGCCCTACACAAGCGCAGTGGATCGTCCATCTGGGGATGACTGGACGCCTGCAGGTTTGCGAACCGCAGTCGGAAGTTCTCAAGCACACCCATGCAATCCTGAAGCTGGCGTCGGGCAGGGAACTGCGCTTCGTCGATCCCCGGCGCTTCGGGCGCTTGAGCGTTGCCCGCTCCGGCAACTTCGAGGCAGGCGGCATTGAGCCGCTGGAAGCTGATCTCGACCGCTTTCTTGCTTTGTTTCGCGGCCGTAAGACTCCCATCAAGAGCGCGTTGCTCAACCAGAAATTGCTGCGCGGCGTGGGGAACATTTACGCCGATGAATCTTTATTTCGCGCGGGAATCCGCCCCCGCCGCCGCGCTTCCACGATTACGCGCAATCAACTGGCCAAGCTGCTGGCATCGGTGAAAGAGGTTCTTCGGGAAGCGATCGCGCTCGGAGGCTCGTCGATCTCAGATTATGTCGATGCCGATGGCGAAGAAGGTTTCTTCCAATTGCAGCACCGCGTCTACGGCCGTGAAGGCGAGCCCTGCCTGGTCTGCAAGGCGCCTATCAATCGCATCGTGATTGCCGGGCGCAGCAGCCACTACTGCCCCAAGTGCCAGAAGTAAGGCTTGTCATCCTGAACAAGCGTTTTTTGCGCGGTGAAGGATCTGGGCGAGCCGCGCGAAGCGTCGCGTTCTTTGCGACGCAATAATCGCGCGATTGGCTCGCTTCCCTTGAACGCTCTCCCTAGCACTTCTGATAACCTCTCCTCCATGCCTGATTTCTCCATCGGCGTCGATCTCGGTGGTACCAACCTGCGCATTGCCGCCGTCAGCGGCGAGGGTGAGCTCCTCGAAAAAGTTACCCTCGGCACTAAAGTCGCTCTTGGCCCCGACCACGTCTTCAACGAAATGTGCGAGGCGATTCAGCGCCTGTCCAACAAGCATCAAACCGGAGGAGAGTTTCTGGGCACCGGAATTGGTTTTCCCGGCATCGTCGACCTGCAAACTGGAGTGCTGCGGAAAGCCGCAAACTTTCCAGGCTGGGAAAACTATCCCGTGCGCGCGGAGATCGAGCGCCGCCTGGGGGGCAAAAAAAGCCACACGCGTGTGGCTGTTGACAACGACGCGCGGGTTGCCGCTCTCGGCGAACAGTGGCGAGGCGCAGCCCGTGGCGTCGAGAGTATGGCCGTGCTCACGCTGGGCACCGGAATCGGCGGCGGCATCGTGCTCGGCGGAAAAATCTGGCACGGCATGAATGGCATGGCGGGCGAGTTCGGACACGTCACCATCGAGCCCGAAGGCCATCCCTGCGGCTGCGGCAACCGCGGATGCTCCGAGCAGTATGCTTCGGCCAGTGCCATTGTTCGCATGGCCCGCGAAGCGATCGCCGCAGGCGCTGCGCCAGCGCTAGCCCAGGCCGCGTCATCGGACGCCGAATTCGGCGCCAGGTCGATCTACGACCTCGCAACCCAGGGCGACGAGCCCGCCCGCCGCATCCTCCAGAAGTTTGGACGTGCTCTTGGCCTGCTGCTCGCCGGCCTGGTCAACGTTTTGAATCTGGAGATGTACGTTGTCGGCGGCGGCGCTTCCAGCGCCTGGGATGCTTTTGCGCCCAGCATGTTCGAGGAGTTGCGCCGGCGCTCGGTGGTCTATGCGATCACCGCGCCCACCGATCCGTTGGAGAGCCGCACTGAAGGAAAAACCATCATCACGCGCGCGTTGTTGGGGAGCGATGCGGGGTTGTATGGAGCGGCGCGGGCGGCGGTGCTGGCTCCGTAAGACATATCTTGTGAGCCCGAGGGAAAGATCCCCGCATCGAGTCGCGGAGCTCATTTCTTGTGCGGGTCGTACGCCACCAGAATGAATACCTTAGAATTTCGTTCCCCAGTCAGAACAGCCTTTAACGTATTACGCTTCGCAACTTTGACAGTTGCCTGTGCGTTGCGGGACCCAACGTTCGGAATGACTCGTTCGCCGTTCAGAAACACTTCATAACTGTGAACTTCGTCCTCGCCCAGACCATTTCCGTTGGTGACCGTCAGAATGCAGCAGCCACCGGGCTCTGGATCAACGCGAAACTCTTCCGTCCTCTCGCACGGTGTGTCAGAGGAGCACGGATGGAACTCATGCATGTAAACGGACGGCGGATAGCCTGTGTTCTTCATCTCTTGGCAGAAAAGAAGATTCGCAGCCGCTAAGCAGAGAAGAGCGCACGCAAGCAATTCAGTTTTCATCCCGCGTTATCTCGATGAATCGTGATGGTAAGTCAGCCGATACCTGGCGTTACTTGCACTTGCACCACGGGGGCGTGTTGTGGATCCCACAATTGCGCCGTCCAGTACAAGTCGTTGAGGAAGAGGCAAGCGCTGTTCGACTTAAAGTCTGAAAACTGAAATCTAAACGACTGCTGCGGCTTGCCTGCGCGATAGATAACGACGCGATGTTTTCCGGCCGCATCCAGACCGATAATCTTCATGCTCTCCACCTTCGGCCACGGCAAAATCGGCCGGTCATCGATCTTGAGCGATATCTCGCCTGAACCGCAAAGTCCTGGAGCGCAGCGAACAGCTGGCTCCGCGGAGTTTGGAGCGACGCACAAGGAAGCACTGCCAGATTGGGCTGACAGAGCTGAGCACATCAGACAGGAGGTGGCCACGATCAGCGCCGCAAGTTTCCGGCAGGAGCGGCCCATAGATCGTCCAATCACTTGTGCCGTTAGTAATCGTCAGGAATAAGGTTACACGAGCTCCTTGGTCGTAGGCGAAACCGCAGGGCCACACTTCTCCACCCGCCGCACCGCCTGCAAGAAAGCCTGGTTCTGCTCCTGCGTGCCAATGGTCACGCGAATGCAATTCGGCGCTCCCCAATTCTCCATCGGACGCACGGCCACGCCATCCTCCCGCAGACGACTGGCCACGGCAACGGCGTCTTCCCCCAGATCGCAGAACACAAAGTTCGCCGAGGTTGGCACGACCCGATAACCTAGCGCCGCCAATCCCTCGGAAAGAACTCGGGACTGAGTGACGTTGTTCTCCACCACGCGTTGAATGTGCTGGGAATCGTCAAGGGCCGCCATCGCCGCGGCCTGTGCCACCGACGACACGGAAAATGTATTGCGCATGCGTGCGCAATATCCCAGCAATTCATCAGGACCCAGGCCATAGCCCACGCGCAGCCCGGCGAGTCCGTGCGCTTTCGAGAATGTTCGCAGCACCACCACGCTCGCTCCTTGGCGAACATAATCCAGCGAGTTCGAATATTTGATTTTCCTCAGCGTCGCGAAATGCTGCGCGAACTCGTAGTAAGCCTCATCCAGCACTACGACTACGTGTCCAGGAACCTGCGCTAGAAAACGCTCAACCACGGCCGCTTCCAGCATCGTGCCGGTTGGGTTGTTAGGGTTTGCCAGGAAAACGATGCGAGTATTCGAATCGATGGCAGCTAAAATGGCTTCCAGGTCGAAGCTGTCTTCGCCACGGCGCATGGACGCCTCAACCAGACGTCCGCCCGCCGCCTGCACGGTCATCGAATACACAATGAATGAACGTTCGCTGGTCACGGCATTCAACCCCGGTGCGAGCAGCGTCTGGCAGAGCAGGCCGAGCATCGCAGTTGATCCAGCGGTCACCAGCACCTGCTCCGGCGGCAATCCGTGATGAGTGGCCAGCTTGCGGCGCAGCTCGCCGCTATCGTCGTCAGGATAGAGATTCGTCGCGTTCACCGCGCTCTGCATCGCGGCGCTGGCGCTCGGCGAAGGTCCGAAGGGATTTTCGTTGGAATCGAGTTTAATGAGGTGCGACCGGCTCTCCAGCGCCGCCGGCGTCCCAGGAGAATTCGTCGTGCCCATGTTGCGGGCCGGCCGGGAGACAATGTCGAAGAAGCGGCTCATGCTTGCCGCTCATGATGCCACGGAAGGTGTTGGCGCCGCTATCGGTTTGTTGCAGGCGGTGCGCAGGCGATCGACTTCCTGCAGGGTCAGCGCGCGGAATCGCCCCGGTGGAACATCCAGGGCAAGTGGCCCGTAGCGAACACGCTTGATCTTTTCCACGTGGTGTCCAACTTTCTCAAACATGCGCCGGATCTCGCGGTTGCGGCCTTCAATCAACGTGACCTCATACCACGGATTGGTCGCTTCCTTAATCAGGCGAATTCCCGCCGGCGCCGTCCGCACCCGCCGCCCATCTTCGGTGGCAATCGAAACTCCGGCGCGCAACTTCTCCAAAGCTTCGCTGCCCGGAACGCCCGCAACTTTCACCACGTAGGTTTTTGGAATCTGCGAAGCTGCTTTCATCAACTTGTTGGCGAGCGCGCCGTCGTTGGTCAAGAGCAACAGGCCCTCGCTCGCGTAATCCAGCCGCCCCACGGGATACACACGCTTCTTCACCCCGCGAATCAGTTGCATCACCGTGGGCCGGTTCTCCGGATCGCTAACCGTGGTGACGTAGCCTTTGGGTTTGTTCAGCAGCAGGTAGATATGCAGTTGCGCGCCCTGCAACAGCTTGCCATCCACGCGGATGTGATCAACGTCCGGGTCTGCCTTTGTTCCCAGTTCCGTGACCACAGTTCCGTTAACCTTCACGTGGCCGGCGCTGATAAGTTCCTCCGCTTTACGGCGGGAAGCGATTCCGGCAGCGGCAATAATCTTTTGCAGGCGTTCAGCGGGCATGTTGACGAAGCTATTCTTTCTGGGCGGCAGACTCCGCGATCTCTTCCGCGGGGGAAGAGTCAGCCCCTTCCTCATGTGCCGCGTCTTCCGCCGGAATCAACTCTCCCTGGAAAGACTCCGCCACAAGCTTTTCGAACTCCTCCATGCTGGGCAGCTCATTGACGTCCTTCAACCCAAAGCGCATCAGGAATTCCTTGGTCGTCTTGTAAAGAATGGGACGCCCGATCACTTGCTTCCGCCCGGCGGTGGTGATCAGCTTGCGATCGAGCAGCGTGGCAATCACGCCGCCGGAATCGACGCCACGAATCTCGTTGATTTCCGGAACCGTGGCAGGCTGCTTATAGGCGATCACGGCGAGCGTCTCCAGAGCAGGAAGCGACAGCCGGACCGGCGGCTTCAAACTTTTGGCAAAGCTGCGCACCATCTCGTGTTGCTCGGGCTTGGTCGACATGCGGTAGCCGCCCGCAACCTGGCGAATCTCGATGCCATGGTCCTGGCCGCTGTAGTCTGCAACCAGTTCTTCCAGCGCCGCCCGCACCCGCGATTTCACTTCAGCCTCTTCCGGCGCGCCCTCGGCAATCGCCGATTCTTTGACGAGTTGGACCATATGCTCGGTGGTGATCGGAGTCTCCGCCGCATAGATGATGGCTTCGAGTTGAGCTTTTAAACCCATAGTGTCCAGTGGTCAGTGGCTAGTGGTCAGTAAATCGTGGCTTTGACTGGCCACTGATCACTGGACACTGACCACTGTTTTACCTCCAATCATCGCGCACCGCGGCCTGCTCGCTCAGGATGGCGTCAAACCCCACATGTTTACGTACCGCAATCTCGCCGAACATCTGGTCCTGCCGCACCTGAATCGCCTGCAGCCGCACCATTTCGAGCAATGCGAGAAACATGCAGACCAGCGCCTGGCGCGAGGGCACTCGCATGAGAAGCTGCTTCAGCCGGATGGGCCTTGATTCCAGCGCCAGCCGCCGCCGGAGATAGTCAATCATCTGGCCCACGGTGACGGTTTCCTCATCCACGTTGATCACGGGCCGCGTGCGCACGCGTTCGAGAATCTGCTGGAACGTCTTTACCAAATCGATCACGTCCGCGGCGATCTCGGGCTCCGTGCCTTCCGCATCGATAAATTCCTTCAGCGAAGGATTGGTCAGCACCGCATCTTCGATCTGCTGCTTCTGCAAAAGCATCTGCGCCGCCGACTTGAACTTTTCGTGCTCCAGCAGCCGGTTCACCAACTCCGTACGCGGATCCTCCAACTCTTCAGCCTTGGCCGACGGATCGCGCGGCAGCAGCATCTTCGACTTGATGTGAATCAGCACGGCAGCCATATAGATAAAGTCCGCCGCCACGTTCACGTCGAGCTCGCGAATGTTTTCCACGTAAGCCAGATACTGCTCCGTGATGCGGGCAATGGGAATGTCGTAGATGTCGATATCCTGCTTGCGAATCAGATCGAGCAGCAGGTCCAGCGGCCCTTCGTACACGTCAGTGACCGAAACCGCAAACGGAGAATCGCTCTCTTCTTTTTTCGCGGTCGGACTGCCAATCGCCGGCAAGACCGATCCCGGAACGCCGCCCTCGGAAGTAACGATTCTGTCGTCCATGCTAGTTTGCATCCTCGCTACCTCGCATCATTCTTACTTCGCATCATCCGCCGCCGGTGGCTCATACGCAAGTGACATTCCCATCGCGTCACGAACCCCGTCCATGGTCGCGGCGGCAACCGTGCGCGCCCGCTCACTGCCTGCCTCAAGAATATCCCAAGCCAGCCTCGGATTCTGTTCGAATTTCTTGCGCCGCTCCTGCATCGGACTCAACAGTTGCACCAGCGCGTCGGCCGCCCAGCTCTTGCACTCGATGCACCCAATGCCCGCAGACCGGCACCCAGCGTTCACTTTGTCCATGGTAGCGCGATCGCTGAAAATCTTGTGCAGATCGCCCACCGGGCACACGTCCGGATTTCCAGGATCGGAACGCCGCACGCGCGCTGGGTCGGTCACCATCGTCTTCAGTTTCTGCCGCACCACGGGCTCGGGATCGGTGAGCAGGATCGTGTTGCCATACGACTTCGACATCTTGCGGCCATCCGTCCCCGGCAACTTGGGCGCTCGCGTAAGCAGTACTTGCGGCTCGGGGAAGACATTTCCCCGCTGTCCGTAAAAGCCGTTAAATCGTCGTGTAATCTCCCGCGTGAGCTCCACATGCGCCACCTGGTCTTCACCCACCGGAACCACATCGGCCCTGTACATTAAAATGTCCGCCGCTTGCAGCACGGGATAGCCCAGAAACCCGTACGTTCCCAAATCTTTGTCCTTGATGTTCTCGCGCTGCTCCTTGTAAGTCGGAACCCGCTCCAGCCAGCCCAGCGGCGTGATCATCGAAAGCAGAAGATGCAGTTCAGCATGCGCCGGAACATGCGACTGGATGAAGATCACGGACTTCTCCGGATCAAGCCCTGCCGCCAGCCAATCGAGAGCGACCTCCAGCGAATTTTGTTTCACCTGCGAAGTGTCGGCATAGTCGGTCGTGAGCGCGTGCCAGTCGACCACGCAGAAGAAGCATTCATACTCATCCTGCATGCGCACCCAGTTGTCGAGTGCGCCTACGTAGTTGCCCAGGTGCAGCTTTCCGGTTGGACGCATGCCGCTGAGCACGCGCTTACGCAATTTGGTCGAAATTGTCATCGGTTTTCAACGAGCAAAAGAGGCACAGCAGAACCGCAGCGCTAAAATTCACAGCTTGCAGCATCATCTGAGGGTATTGTCGATACTATCACGCAGGCCGCGGATTTCGGGGATCAACCCGTCACCATGCTTTATAATTCGCGCTCCATCCGCTCGCGGGATCGAACGCGTCCGCATGCCACAACTAGCCCGCAAACTTCGCCTCACCGATTACTTCACCCTCGCCTGGGGCAGCATGGTCGGCGTCGGCTGGCTGGTGGTCATGGACGACTGGCTGCTGCGCGGCGGTGCTCTAGGCGCGCTGCTGGGCTTCGCCATCGGCGGCGCGTTGTTGTTCCCCATCGGCTGGGTCTACGGCCGCCTGGTGGCCGCCATGCCAGACGCGGCTGGCGAGATCGCGTACACCGCCGCAGCGTTTTCCCGCCCCATCAGCTTCTCCACCGGATGGATCATGATGCTCGCCTACTTCATCGTCTGCCCCTGGGAAGCAGTGGCCGTAGGCCGCATCGCCGGCTACATCGTCCCGTCGCTCGACTCGCTTGAGATCTACCGCATCGCCGGCCGCCCAGTCTATCTCCCGCACCTAATCGTCGGTCTCGGCCTCACCGCGTTGCTCACCACGCTGAACTACCGCGGCGTCCGCCTGAGCGCGACCTTCCAGAACTGGACATCCTTCGGCACGCTCGCTCTGTTCGTCGTATTCGTCGCGCTCGGCGTAAGCAAAGGGTCGCCACGCAACTTCCCGCCTCTTTTCACCCACGCTCCGTTGGTTTCTTTTCTGCTGGTGCTTCAGATTGTTCCATACTTCATGACCGGATTCGAATCCGTAAGCAAGGCGGCGGAAGAATCCACTCCGGAATTTCGCGGCCAGGGGTTTCTCAAAGCCATATGGATGGCTATCCTGGTCGGCATCCTCTTCTACACCATCATCGTAGCCGCCGTCGCATTCACCGCACCTTGGCACGAATTGACCAGCCAGAGGTTCATGACGGCGGTTGCATTCCAAAGTGCAGTGGGCTCGCCCTGGATCGTCAACGTCATCCTCGCAGCAGCGCTACTGTCGCTGTTCAAATGTTTCAACGGAAACTTCGTGGCCGCTAGCCGACTCCTGTTTGCCTTGGGACGTCGCGGTCTTGTCGATTTCCGCGCCGGTCGAATCCATCCCCAACATCAAACCCCGTCGACCGCGGTTCTCTGTATCGGACTGACCACGGCCGCGTGCATGCTCCTGGGAGACGCGATCCTGGTGCCCATTACCGAGGTCGGCTCCGTAGCATGCGCGATCGGATGGGCTGCAACCTGCGCGGCCTACCTTAGTATGGGACGCTCGGGCACACTGCCGGGTCAATCGAAGCTGTCGGCAATCGAATGGCTGGTTGCTGGCATCGGCTTGCTCGTAGCCATCGCGATGATGCTCATGAAAGTCGTCCCGGCGATCCCCGGCCATTTCACGAAATACGAATGGCTGGCTCTTGGAATTTGGATCGTGATGGGCGCGATCGCAAGTCGTCGCGCAGCAGCACCACCTTCTAGAAAAGGAAACCAATGAAGCTTTACAGATTGAATGCCTTACTCGCAACGACATTGCTCCTCGCCGCAGCCCACTCATTGCGCGCGCAATCGTCCGCCTTCGACCTCGTCATCACCAAGGGCCACATCATCGACGGCACCGGTTCTCCCTGGTATTCCGGCGACGTCGGCATCCGCGACGGCAAAGTCGCCGCCATCGGCAATCTGGCGGCCGCACCCCGCAAGCGCACCATCGATGCCGCAGGCAAGGTCGTCGCGCCCGGCTTCATCGACATGCTTGGCCAGTCTGAACTCCCGATCCTCGTCGAACCGCGCTTGCCTTCGAAGATCTACCAGGGCATCACCACGGAGATCACCGGCGAAGGCGGCTCCATCGCCCCGCTCAACGATGCCATTATTCAGGCCGATCGCGAAGGCTACGAGCATTACAAAATCACTCCCGACTGGCGCACCTTTCGCCAATATTTTGCGCGCCTGGAAAAGCAGGGCATGGGCATCAACCTCGCCAGCTACGTCGGAGCCACGCAGGTCCGCCGCATGGTTCTCGGCGACGACAACAGGCAGCCCACGCCCGAGCAACTTGAGCAGATGAAGGCGCTCGTCCGCGAAGCCATGAAAGACGGTACAGTTGGCGTTTCCACCGCGCTCGAATACGCTCCCGCACCCTACGCGAAAACTGAGGAGCTGATCGCACTCGCCGCCGAAGGGGGCAAGTTCGGGGGCATCTATTCCACCCACATGCGCAATGAAAGCGATTCCGTGCTCGAATCCATTGACGAAGCACTGCGCATCGGCCGCGAGGCTCACGTCCCCGTCGAAATCTGGCACATCAAGGTCGCCGGAAAAAATAACTGGGGACGCATGCCCGAAGTCGTCGCCAAAATCAACGCCGCCCGCGCCGCCGGCGCCGACGTTACCGCCGACACTTACGCCTACACCGCCTGGTTCAACAGCTTCTCGGCTTTCGTTCCCGCCTGGGCGCACGATGGCGGCGACGCCAAAATGGTCGAGCGTCTCAAAGACCCCGCCACCCGCGAGCGCATCCGCAAAGACATGCTCACGCCTTCCAAAGATTGGGATAACGAATGGCAGGAAATCCCCAGCCCTGAGGCCATCATGATCGGCGTAGTCCAGAATCCAAAGTTGCTTCCCTTGCAGGGCAAGCGTCTCTCCGAGATCGCAAAACTCTGGAACAAAGACCCAATCGAAGCCCTGCTCGACTTCCTCATCGAAGATCCCGACTCCGACGTAGCTGTCTTCGGCATGTCGCAACCCGATGTCACGCTCGCCCTGCAGCAGCCCTGGGTCGCCGTTGACAATGATTCTTCCGGAACGTCGCCGGAGGGAATCCTTGGCCAGGAGCATCCGCACCCGCGCGCCTACGGAACTTTCCCGCGCATCCTCCGCAAGTATGTTCGCGAAGATAAAGCGTTGACGCTCGAAGACGCCATTCGCAAATTCTCTGCTCTGCCAGCCCAGCGCCTGCGCCTCACCGATCGCGGCGTTCTCAAGGCCGGCATGTGGGCCGACGTCGTCATCTTCGATCCCGCAACCGTGCGCGACCTAGCCACCTTCGACAATCCCAATCAGCTTTCGGAAGGAATGGAGTATGTGCTCGTAAACGGTGTGCCAGTAATCGACCGGAACAAAATGACGGGAGCGCTGCCAGGAAAAGTTCTGCGCGGAGCGGGATATATCCCGTAGGAGCGAGCAAGCGGGTGGAGCAGGCCTTCCGGGCCTGCGTCGAGGACAGACACTTAGATCGGGCTTCAGCCCCTGAGGTGCAACTTATGGGAGACGTTACGGCTTCAGCCGCGCCTGCGTCTCCGGCGTAGTCAGCGCAACGTGTGGTTCTGCCAAAGTGCCTGTGATGCTATAAACGAGCGAACCCGCGCCCGCAGGTTTCACATCGCTGCCTCGCGTTAGTTTAAGGTCCAGCACCCGCCCCAACGAAGCCGTCCCGCTGACGTCATACGCTCCCACGGGAGAAATCAGCTTCCCCTTGTCGATCCCAATCTTCCCGTCCCGGAGGCGCGCGTGACCTTGCCAATGCTCGATCCGCAGCGGTCCCTCATCGCTCGTCAGCGAGATGTGGGACAAAATTCCATCCCGCACATCGAATTGCACTCCGCCCTCAGCCGATTCCCAGAACGCAGCAGAATCCACTCCCGACGCCGTGAGCTGATAAGTTCCTCCGGCAGTTCCTGCAATCCACGCATCATGCATCGCATCGGCCATCTGCCGCAGCGAAATCCCGGTCAAAGTTCCAGTCGCGCTGTAAACAGGAGCTTCCGCGGTAAAATCCGCCTGCCAATCGCCGCGGTGTGTTCCACCCAGCAGATCCGCGCGCAAATCCGAAATCTTCAGCTTCCTATGATCCAGATCCAGCGAAGCCGAAACCCGGGATGCAGCCACATCATGAATCCGCAAGCGGCCGGCACTCACCTTGCCCGATGCCCGCAAGTTGTCCAGAAAAGTCGGAGCCGCCGGCTCCGCGGAAGTCAGCATCTGGTACCACCGGCGCTGGCTTGGTTGCGATCCCAGCCACGCCGAGATTTCGCCTAGCCCAACTTCTTCGGTATTCAAATTGAATCTGACCAGGCACGCCCCCGGCATTCCACAACCGCGAGGCAAGGCCACAGTCCCCGTCCAGTGGGCGTCGGCAGCCCGCGCACTCAACTTCTCCACCAGTACTTCATCAGGCAAGAGTTCTAGTTCCGCCGACAAGATTTCAATCGGCCCATTCACTCCTTGCACCACGGCGCGCACGTTGTGCAGTTGCGCGTTGCCGGTCACTTCCGGCAAAGAAAATCCAGAGCCGGTTCCGGATACGCTTCCCGCCCACGATCCAGCGATCCGCAACTCCATCTGCGCCACACCTTCAACGCTGGCTTTCATCGCCGGCAGGCCCAGCAAGCTCGCCAGCCGCAGGGTGTGCGAGACTTCCCCATCGCCCCGGATCACCATGCCATAACCCGACCGCGCCAACCAACCTCGCGCCTGCGCTGCCACAGGCCGCCCCAGCGCGACGGGAAAAGGTCCGTACTCAATGTGCAGTTCGTCGGGCGGCGGCAGAACTTCAGCCTCCAGCGAACGAACCAACTTCCCCTTGGATGGAGCAGGAACGCTGTCCCGCCCAGAGTTCAGCACAAAAGGTACACTCCCCGGAGCAAATTCCACTTTCGTGTTCGCCGACCGCAATCGAAGATTTGTAATCTCGCCGCGGCCCTGAAACTCTGGCCCATGCGGCGAAGGCCCATCTTCGTTCACCGCAAAACTTCCCTCCACGGTTCCTGAGGACACCAGATCGACTGGCAGGTTTTTCTTGGCGCGGCGAGCCAGTTGCGCCACGGCACTCACAGGAACGTTTTCCATGTCTAAGGCGAGATCCACCTTGTGCACTCCCGGCAGCCCCGCATCGCCGCGCAACGTGATCGTGCCCTTGTCCACGGGCGCGCTGCATAGAATCTCGCGCATCATGCCTTCCACCGAACTGTACCTGGCATCGCAGTGCGCCGCCAGCCGCAGTCCCTCGCTGCTCGAGATGTCATAGCGGTGGAACTCCTGAACCGAGGTATCGACGCTAACCTTCATCGCCGCCGGGATGCCGCTCAGCGTCGCGTCCACTCTCACTTCTCCCCGCCAGCCCTTATCGCTTCCCGATACCAGCTTGGTCAGTTGACCCAGTTGCACGTGGTCCCACTCCAGGCTGAACTGCAGCGGCGTTTCGCGCAGGCTTCCGGCCCGCTGCCATATTCCGTTCATCCGCAGCACGCCCGTGTCGGTCAAACTCATATCAGTGCGCAGCGGTTCCGCTTTCAGCCGCGCTCCCCATGTATTTTCTGATTCCTGCCACACGGCAAAATCCGCATCCAGCAGCGCGTAGGGCTTTTTCTCCGGCCCCGCCTTGAAATTAATGCGGCCCGAACTGGCCTCGATGTAAGGAAATCCCGGACGCGCTTCCGACTTCGATTTCGCCGTCGGCGCCAGCGGCGTGCGCTCCGTGCGCTCCAGCAGGTCTTCCCAGTTCCAGCGCCCATCCGCTCTCCGCACCAGATTCAGACTGGGCTCGGTCAGTTCCAGACGTGCAATGTCCAGCCGCCCGCGCACCAGCGACGTCAACCGCACGTCGGCCGTTACCTCTGGCGCGCGCAGCATGGGCTCCGCGCCGAACGCAGGATCTTCGTAGATGACCAGATTGTCCAGATCGAACCCAGGCTGCGGCAGGAATCGAAGATGCACTGCGCCAATCTCCACCGGACGCGCGACCGCACGGCTAATGGAATTTGCAATGCGCGCCTTCAGGCGCGAAACGCCCGGACGCACCAGAAAAAGAGCCAGCACAATCACTACGACTGCGGCCACGACCCGCCGTTTGGAAGAGAAGAGCTTCACCGCACCACTTTCAGCGTTCGCCCCCACCGCGTCTCATCAAAGAAATGCAGCACAATATGCGCTATAAAGCCCAACCGGTCTGCCATCCCGGTCTTCGTAACTTGGTCCGCCGGAGTATTAAACGACCAATAGATAAACATGGGCCGCCCAATGACATTCTCCTGCGGAATAAAGCCCCAGTACCGGCTGTCCAGGCTGACGCCCCGGTGGTCGCCCATGGCGAAGTAGTGCCCGGCCGGCACCACCAGGTCTCCACCCTGAATATGCGACGGCAAATCGGTCTCCCAGTATGGCGAAATATTCGGGTCCGTCGGATCCACGGCCGGAAAGTCGTTGCGATAGAAGTCCGAGGGCTCGTCTCGATCGTGATCCACATAGGGCTCGTTCAGCTTCTCCCCGTTGCGGTAGACCTCGCCATTGCGCAGGTGAATGCGGTCGCCCGGCACGCCCATGATCCGTTTCACAACATAGGTTCCAGCGTATGCTGGATCGGGGTGCAGAAACACTACGATGTCGCCGTGCCGAACTTCGCGATAGGGAAGTAGTCGTCCGATCCAGGATGTCTTGGGCGCGAACACGGTACGGTTCACAAACACGTGATCGCCAATCAGCAGCGTGTTCTCCATCGAACTCGAGGGAATTTCAAACGCCTGCACCACAAATGTGATGATGAACAATCCCGTTACCAGAACCGCGGCCAGCGAAGCCAGGAACTCCACCGTGGTCTCGCGCGGTTTTTCTTCGACGTCGTTCTTCTCTTTGTTCTCTTTTTTCGCCACTTTGATCGATCCGTCCAGTCTTTTTCCTTCGACTCTGCGACTGCGCCTACAGGTGATTCGTATCAGGGCATGCCTTCAGGCATGCCGCAAGTAGCACGTCGTCAGCCGGCCTTCAGGCGCCGAGGTCTGGTGACCACTTAGCAGCCGCCTCAATTCACCAGTCTCAACGTGCGGTTCCAGCGCGTGATCTGAAAGATGTGCGTTACCACATACGCGAAGTGATACAGTCTATCACTCACCGAAGACGGCATAGTCCCATCGCCCTCGGCCCCTCGCACCGACCAGTAAATCACCAGCGGACGCCCAATAATATTGGCCTGCGGCACAAATCCCCAATACCGGCTGTCGGAACTATTGTCCCGGTTATCCCCCATCACAAAATAGTGTCCCTGGGGAACAATGAGCTGTCCATCTTCCACTAGTTTGCGCAGCTGCACCCACCATTCCCCGGTCTGGCCCGGCACCACATCCAGCCGGGGAAAATCATCGCGGAACAAGTCATCCGCCGGCCGGCTGAAGTGCGCGTAGGGCTCTTTCAACGGCACGCCATTCACAAACACCTGTTTATTGACCAGCCGGATGCGGTCACCCGGCACCCCAATCACGCGTTTCACGAAATGCTGCGACGGGTCCACCGGATAATGAAACACGATGATATCGCCGCGCCCTACCCGGCGGTAGGGCATGAAATAGTCTCCAATGCTGCCGCCTCCGTAGCAGAGCTTGTTAACCAGCAGGTAGTCGCCGACCAGCAGCGTATTCTCCATCGACGGCGAGGGAATCTGGAACGCTTGCACCACGAATGTGATTACAAACACAGCGATCACCACCGTGCCCAGCAGTGACTGCAAGGAGTCGCTCACGCCCGTTCCCGCTGCCCACGCGTTTCTTCGATCCGGCACAGGTCGACGGTCTGGGACCGCACCCTCTGGAGTCTGATCGTCCGGAGCATGACTTTCCGGGACATGCTCGTCCAGAGCGTGATCATCCGGAGACTGATCTTCCGGAACATGACCAACCGCAGCCTGACCGTCGGGGAAATCATCGTTTGGAGAATTCATTCACTTCACTGATGCCCGTCACTCAACCTGCCCTACTTATCCGCGGAACGCGATCCCCGCGCCAGCCTGGCTTCCGCCGATTGCGGCCGCGACGCCAGATAAGCCAGCAACTGCCGCGCCGCATCCTGCTCCGCCGTCTTCTTCGTGGAACCCTGCGCCCGTCCCACAAATTCTTCACGTCCCTCGGCGTTCTTCGTGTTCAGACGGACTTCCACCGTAAACGTCTTGCTATGTTCCGGTCCCGCCTCCTGCACCAGCAAATACGATGGCTGGGCCAATCCCAGTCCCTGCAAGGTTTCCTGCAGCGCCGACTTGAAATCGGTCATCGGAAGCGTGCCGCCTTCGCGCTCCATCCGCTCCAGTTCGGGTGCCAGAATTTCCCGCAGGATGAACTCCTTCACCGGCGCCATTCCGCCATCCAGGTAGATCGCCGCCAGGATGGCTTCCAGAGCATCCACCAACAGCGCCGTCTTGCCTCGCCCGCCGCTTTTCTCCTCGCCCCGTCCCAGCCGCAAATAGTGTCCCAGCTCTAGCCCCTGCGCTACCCGGATTAGATGCCGTTCACTCACCAGGTGGGCTCGCAGTTTTGAAAGTTCGCCCTCGCGAAACTGCGGAAAGCGCTGAAACAATTCCTCACTGGTTACCAGCGCCAGAATTGCGTCGCCTAGAAACTCCAGCTGCTCGTTGTCGTCGACCCTGTGCCTGCTCTCGGCGGTCTGCTGGGCCTCCAGTTCCCGCGCCTGCGAGCTATGAGTGAGCGCCTGCTCGATCACCGCCCGGCGGCGAAACTGGTAGTCCAACGCCGTTTCCAGCGCAGTGATTTCCCGTTCCTTCATTGCATTTGTCATCCTGAGGCGGGCGCTTTTTGCCCGCTGAAGGATCCGGGCGAGCCGCGCGATGCGCCGCGTTCTTTGCGGCGCGATACTCGCGCGTTTGGCTCGCTTCCTTAGCTACTTCGCTGGCGGTGCGCCGCTGGTCAACTGCGTCAGACGATCCTTCTCCTTGCGCGCAGCGTCCCCTGCGTTTGTACCGGCCTTGGTCAAATCCACCGCCTGGTTGGCATACTTCAACGCCTCGGGATATTTGTTTTGCATATCCAGAGCCACTGACAACCGGAAAATCGCAATCGGGTCAGGTTGCTGCGGCAGGGCGTCAATCGACTTCCGAAGATTCGCTTCCGCATCCGGCCACGCTTTGTTGTTGAAATCAAGCGTCCCCAGAATCGCATAAGCGTCGGAACGGAGAAACCCCTTATAGGCGGCCAGTTGCTCCGCAGGATAACCGGCAGTGGGAACGTCGGTGTCCACCGTCATCAGCGCGCGCTCGGCATCTTTCCTGGCTTCCGCCAGCCGCTGATCCTTATCCAGATCGGTATCCCGCGTGCGCTCCGCCAGCACCTGCGCCACGGCTACCAGAGCCTCCGGATCGTCCGCGTCGAAGGTCAAGACTTTCTGCGCCATCTCCATCATCTTGTCGCCGTTGTTGGCCTGCTGGTACCCAGCCATTACCGCCTTGTAGACCAGCGTCCGCAACTCGCTGTCGGGAAACTTCGTAGCAAAGTCGGCCGCCGCTTTTTCCTGCGCCGCCGGATCGGTCAACGCTCTCTCCGCCTTATAAGCGTCGAACTCGGCTTGTGACTTGGCTTGCGGTGGACGCTTCCCCGCCGGCGCGGCCGCCTGCCCTGCTGCTGGCGCCGTCCCCGGCGCTGCCGGCGTGCTCTGCGCCGCAGGCTTGTCAGTGCTTTGCGCCAAACCGCCCGGCGTCAAACCCCAAATCCACATCCCCAGCATTGCGATAAAGATCGTCGCTCGCTTCATGCATTCTCCTTGGCTTGTCCTGCCCCGATTCAAACTTGCCCGACTTTAATTTCGCAACTACCAACCACGGTCGCATTGTAACCGCACTCGACCTCAACCGCGAGATTCACTACTTATCCGGCTGCGGCTTCGCCGGAGGTTCATAAGCCTGATCCAGGCCTCGTTGCGCCGCCGCCTTGATCTCCGGCACTTTCTCGCCCACAGTCAGTGCCGTCCGGTACTCCGTTAGTGCCGCCTCGCGGTCTTCTTTCATATCCAGAATTCTTCCCAAATACACATGCGACCATCCCAGCACCGTCGGATCCTGCGAGGCCGCAATCGCCTTCTGAAAATTATCCTGCGCTCCGTCCCGGTTCTTGTTGGCCACGGCCACTTCCGCCAGGATGAACAAGGCCCGCCCCTGGTCCCCAATTTTCTTGTCGAGCGCCGCCTGGGCCAGTTCCTGCGCCCCCTTGGGATCGCCCGCCGCCAGCCTTTTCTCCGCCGTCACCAGCATCCGCCGCTCTTCCGGACGCGACAGCCGCACCAGCTCCGGCGATGAAGCGCTGGCAAACTGCACCTCCGCTGCCGCTTTCTCTTCTTTCTTTAAGTCCACATTCTCCAGAAAATCGCCGTACGCTCCCCGAATGCCCACTGGATCTTTTTCAAACGCCGCCATCGTGTCGTAAAAGTAGCGCGTGAGGATATAGCCCTGCTTCACCGTGTCATCCACCGCCTGAGCCCGCATCGCCTCCGCCGTTTGTTTGTTCCCCGAGGTTCGGATTTCAATGGCCCGTATCAGGCATTCGGTCACCAACAGCGAGATGTCGGTCTTGAAGGGATCTTCCAGCGGAGCGCGCTTCACCGATTGCAAAAGCGGTTCCAGCCGCTTCATAGCCGTGAAATGCTTCTCCGCCAGCGGATCGAACTCGTAGTGCAAAAACGTGTGCCGGATCTGCTCCATCTTCAGCGCTGACTGAGGCGTCTCTCCCGAAGGCGTCGACGGAGCCGGGAACACCACCACGTAGTAGTCTGGGCCGTAGTTCCGCGCATCCGTTTCGTTCGGAGAACCCATGAAGTCCAGATAGATGGTGAACCGCCGTCCCAGGTATTGCGTGCCCGAGGGCTGCTTCAGATAGATTTCGGTATCGGACACCATCTTGGCCAGCGGTTCGTGATACCGCCGCGCCGCCGCCGCGTAATCGTTGCGGTGCCGCTCCCAGATCGAGTGCAATCCGGCCTTGGCATAAAACGGTTCCAGCAGCGTTCCGAAGGGCGCAATCATTCCGGCATCCGGAGGCAAGTCCTCCTCTTTCAACCGCGGCACGAAATGCGGCGGACCATCCATATACAACGCCAGTGAAATGTATTGCGACAGATTTCGATTCGGATCCTTCGACGCCACATGCCCTTGGACGAACTCGCACAGCGCCGTCCGCGCCGCCTCCGCGTCCGCCGATTCCCGCAGATTCTTCTGTACCTCCGCCCGCACATTGCTCCGCGTCGCGTCCGAAATGGTCAAGTCCTGATCGTAGCCGCAAGCGTTCAGCGCCGTAAGCACCGAAAAAATCGTCTCACTGTTGTCCAGCGTGATCGCCGACTGATTCAGAGGAGGCTGAATCTGCGGAGCCGCCTTCGGCGCAGCCTGATCCTTGGGAGACACATCTTTAGGAGCCGGTTTCGGCGGAACCGGGTCCTGCCCCACGCACCACGGCGCCAGCAGCCCCAACAGGGCCGCCAACCACAAACCTCGCAATCGCAGACTCAGGAAACCCTCCCAGGATTGGTCAATAGCCGAGCGGAGAACACCCTCAAGTGTAAGGACTTCCGCCCAGAGGGTCAAACCCCAAGCGGGGATAGCTATACAGACGGGAAAACTGCTACACGTGCCGATCTGTTTACCGGGGCCTGGAAGGGAGGGATGTTGCTAGATCGAGCGCAGCGCTTGTTTCAGGATGGCGAGCGTGCGATGTCGCACAGGTTTGGACTGGCGGATGGCTTCCAGCGTATGTTGGCTCAATCCGGTCTTGCGCATGAGTTCGCGCATGGCATGTTTCGCCATTTCGCTTAGTAGCGCAGCATCCGCGAAAACTACCTTTCCCAATGGTGAGTATTCGACCGGTGTGAAGCGTACGAGGCTTAAGTCTTCACCCTGCTCCCACCGCCGATCCGTTTCTTTGCCGACATAGCGCGCTTTAATTGCGGTCACGGAAGCGCGTCGCAATAGTCCGCATGTGTTTCCCGAGCATGTGGTGCCATCGGGTGCTAGAGACTTGGACTCGGGGTGGTGCCGATAGAGGCGCAGAAGGTAACCAAAGGTCTGGGGAATAACTTTATCCAGTTTGCTGCTTTGGCGGGGTGCTAGGCGATAGGACTTCCCGTCGCAAACGTTGATACATTCCGCGTCCATCCATCGTTCCCGTGTCCTATCGGTCCAACAATCAGGCCTGTCTCATCGATCACCGAAAGACCATTGCTTGGTTGAATATCAGTAACATTAAAGTTCGGCACCCATCCTATTTGTGCGAAGGTGGTCGTATCAAAAGCAGAAACATCGCCCAAGGGATCGGTCGAGAATAGCGTGGAACCGTCGTAACTCAATACCGATCCGAAAGACCCGTCGGGTGTTGTGAACGTACCGAGTTGTGCAAGCGTATTCGGATCGCACACAGCAACCTGCCCGTTCTCGTAAGTCAAAAAAAGACGTGTTCCGTCGGGCGTTGGCAAAATCTCTGACATAGTTCCAGTGCTTGATGTTGATCCGGCCACGAGAATGCCAGTGCTTGGATCGTAAATGTTCCAAACCCCGCCGCCAATTGAGGTCACCACAACTTTCGACCGATCGCTGGTGAGAGCAATTTGCCCAATGGCAAAGCCGGGGTTAACGACCTGTAGATTGTTCGTCACGGGGTCCCAGATCGCAAAGGTTATAGTGCCATCGATCCCACCCCATCTTCCAAGCAAAGCCAATTGGCCAGAAGCCAGAATAAGGGGTTCGTTCGCTGTGTAGCCTTGTGAACCGAGAGTTGCTGAAGGGTAACGTTGAAGCACTGACAAGGTCGAGGGATCGATAAGATACACATCTCCGTACGTCGTGGCCACGTATAGGGCGCTGCCGTCCGGTGAGACATCAAGCCCGAAAGGGAGCGGAACGACGATTGATCCGATCTGTGATTCCGTAGCGCCGTCAAACACGTCAATTGCATTCAGCGTCGTGTTACTCATGAAAAAGCGCTTATGCACACTGTCATAGGCCGTGAGATGAGGCGGGAAATACGGCTGAAAATATTGAAGATCAGTCCGCCGATAGCCCGTCCGAAAAGGTGGATGCGGGCTAGTTGCAGGCAGCTCAACTTCGGTTTGCAATTGTGCGGTGTGACTGAGCAATCCAGAGACGCTAGTAAACGAGAGAGTAGCAGTTCCGGGTAAAACGCCGGAACCGGCAGATATAGTTACTTGTTGCGGGGCATCGGGCGATATAGCGAAGCTGCTAGGCGAAACGATCAAGCCGGAGGGAGGCGTAGCAGTTACTTGCACGCTGCCAGAAAACCCGTTTTCTCCGGTGACGGAAACCTGCGCCGATTGTGTCCCGCCCGGTGCTATCACAAGAGTTGCAGGTTCGGCAGATAGTAAGAAATCAGGCGGATATCCAGTCTGTGTGGGTGGCGACCCGGACGAAGCTGTCCCGCCGCAGGAAGAAAGCAAACAGCAGACTGTGGCCACGGAAACACTGATCCGCAGTGCCTGGAGGATTCTCAAGCTTCGCTGTCCGGAGCGTCTAAGATTAGTTGGAAGGTCCATATTGCCGGACATCCTGAGAATGCCCGGAAAAATATTACTCCCAGGGCCAGCACTTCTACGAGACAGATTGCTTCCCACGACGGCGGTTCCAGCCCGCCCTCGCAAAAGACGCGAGGACGGGGCACCCTCCGTCTGATGGTGTCAGCGAGATCAAAACCGACGAAAGGTGGGCTACCCGCCTGGCCCGGCCCCGAACCGGATTTCTTAACACTGTTGTCTGCGGCTACCAGCATACGGAGAGACTGTCTCAGCGGGATCACAGAAGATGTCGGCCAATCAATACAGCTCCCATCAGGAAGAGCGCACCCAGCAGACGACCAAAAATCCGGATCTTTTTCGTGGCTTCCTCATCGGCAGGGGATAAGATCACTCGTCTGCGTATAAGCCTTGCCACAACCTGCACTGGGAACAAGGAAAGGATGATGCCAGTGACCGAAACACAAACCAGCCCGACCCAGGCCCCCATATGCCCTGCACTACCATTCGGGATAATCGGTGCATGCGCTAGTTGCTGCCGGGCTGTGCTACGGAGCAGATCCATCCCAAAGCGCACCGCTAGAAAGACCATTACTGCCAAGATCACTGAAGCTACAACTCTCGAAGACCTAGACGGCGCGGGCCGGGTCCTATCTCGCAAAACATATTGGTCGTATGCGCGAGGAGTGACAACCCTAAGCAGCACAAGGGCCAAGAGCGTAAAGATCGCAACAGCGATAAAGATCGATTCGGCCTTCACCGTCATCTCCGCTTAGAACGATTTGCAGCCTGTCCAACCGTAGGTCGCTTGAATACCCTCCGAAGTGGCAGCGCTGTATCCCCCAAGAGTGCCGCTTGAGTTGGTCAGCACGCTGCGGGGGAAACTGGGGACAGACGGGACTGACCCCATTTTGAGAAAACTGGGGACAGTCCCGTCTGTCCCCAGTTTTTTCTCTTCCGTCTGTATAGCTATCCCCGTCAAACCCCAAGCGGGGTGGTATAAGGCGACGGCAAAATGCTCCCTCCCCCCACAAAGGCATGCGTCATTAGGGTTGTTGCATGATCACCTAGACCGTCGATCTCGCAATGGACGGTTGGCATGCCCCTTCGGTCATTTAGGGCTCCCCTTCACACATTTGCCACCGACTAGCGTCTCTCCCGACCCACAGGTGGGACAGGGTGGAGGAGATGTGCTAGTGGCAGGCGTCCCGCACCATTTTATCGGGGGGGTGTCCCCGCACATAGTCATGGCTTGACCGTTGGGGCAAGTGTTGCTGCCAGGGCAGAGGGCTCCAGCTTGTAAGCACACTTTTTCTTTGCCACAAACTACCTGCGCCTCCGGGGCTGAGCAAACTAGTGGATCAATCACGCCCAACTTATACGTGGGACTCTGATCGGGGTTGCCAAATGACCCGTAGGCCTGCCATGCGCTGATGTATCTTTCCGCAGAGTTGTATAGAGGTGCGACCTCTTGGAGAGGGACGCCGAGGTTTTGCAGATCTTGGATGAACTCGGGGTACAGCCCAAGATGGGCTAGACCATCCGCGTTAAAGTCCCACATCCGATGCGGGTTGAGCTGGTAGTCGCGCTCGCCAGTCCAGAGGAAGATGCGGGGCGGATTCGTGCCAGCGCCCGCTACGGCAGAAAAGTAATACGACGGCGGCTGATTCGAAGCCAATGGTGGTCCCTGAACAAAGCTGATTTGATTGGTTTGTACCTGGGCTTGCGCTTGATTCCCGTCGCAGCCATTACCGTAATTAGGAGTGTGCCAAGGGGAATGGGGATCGCTAGGTAAGTTGAATCGCGGGGCTATGAGCTTATTCAAGGATTGATCAGATGCAATCCCGACGGCTGCAGTCGGTGGATTGCCCATCGAATCGACAAAGTACAGATATCCTTGGGCGAAGCTAGCCGTGGAAGAGTCGCAGTTATTTTGCACATATGTGTTCTCCGCAGATAGGTAGCTCGCGTGGCTCGAGGCGCTTCCCGCTTCAATCCCAATCGACGGTAATCCGTAGGACCTGCGCAGGAAAGTGAGTTGCTCGTCGTTGAGGCCCCGCTCGCTTGCCTGACCTTCGGCCAGTGCGTTTGGCCCTGTATGCCCAGCTATTATGGGATAGTAATATGGACGCCGGTCTTGCTCAGTGACAACCGTGAGTTGCGTTTCGAGGCCGTTTGCGCCTGCCCAGGTCTCCAGAGATAAATGGTCCATGTCCACCATAATGCCTTTTTGCCGCAACGCATTAACCAGGAAGCGACCCAGCGGCTGCAAGCCGCGTGCGTTACAGGTTGGAGTTGGATAGTTGCCAGCAACTGGTGGATTCAACCCCATATCTTTCAAAAGATTCCAGGGAAAGTTGGATGGATTCAGCACACCCAGACTCTGGTTGTAGTTGAAACCATATCCGCTCTGCATGCACGCTTCGGTCTTAAAGTCGACGCCGTTTACATACAAGTTATTGAGCGACCAGGGAAAGAACTGGCCGCTGTTGTAGATCGCCATGCCTGCAAACGCAGAGTCGGCAAGATGGGCGATGAACACGTGTCGAACACCGAGATTGTAATAGTTCTGCACTTGCTGGGTTATATAGGATTCGGTCGCAGCGTCATCCTGCGAGCAATCGTGATTGCGGGGATCGCTTGAACCGGGCGTTGATTCTCGGCACCCGAAAAGTCGATCTACCTCGATCCCAAGCACTACGGCTAACTGGCCGCCATTGATAGTACTTCGCGCCTCTTGCGGTGAGGTCACGATGTGAAACCACCCCTTGTTAGGGCTGAGGCAGCGCGGAGGGTTTGCCGACTTGCATTGGGCGTTCAAATATTGCTCCATCGCCCTGGCATCGCTTATCTGACGATCAACAGCAGCCACGTCGTTGCAGATGCTATCGCCGCCGCTGACGCGGGCCTTAAAGGACAGTTCACAGAGCATCTCATTATTCACTGCATGCGCGACGATCAGCCGCAGCCCGCCGAGGAAAGCCCGGTAGAGCCAATCCGAATACATGGACTGGTGAAGGGTGATGTTATACGAGGGATACTTATCAAAATCCGGCCAGCCCGCGGAGGGTTCATTGAAACCTACATCTTGCAGATGCATTCCAGTAATAATTCCCTGATGGAGCGTGCTGGTGACGTCGAGGCCGCAAACGGGCTTACAACCCCGGTCTACTGTCAGCACCTTATCCTTCGCCCCAAACGGTGCTCCATAGAAAATCAATATTCCCTGGTCGTAAGCATCATTTGCGAAAGGATGGGTGTGAGTGTCAGCAAAGCCCCAGACGGTCGCCGTCGGTTGCGCATAAGCGGTCGCAGTTGTAGACACTACTGTAGCCGCACACTGGACTTGCTGTATCGGCCAGGCAGCGATCTCAGCGGGGGAACTTCCCGATGGTGGTGGCTGGGAAGCCGCCCACGCTCCTGCGGTCCAGACCATAAACTTGTAGGGAACATTGAGCGCAAGGTTCGGTACGGACGCACTCGTAGCTCCTGCAGAGACCTTGATGTTCCAGGCACCGACAGAAAACTTTGGATTTACCACCAGGAAGTCGGATTGATTGCTTTGGTCTAGTACCGTTGGATCAATCGTATAGTCAAACATGGGTGGCAATACATTAATTACATATCCAGTGCTGGCTTGACCCATAGCTGTTGGCTTCCAGTTCAGCGTCATCGTCCCGAGGCCCAGTGCAGAGGAAGATCCCGTGACCGTCAGGTTGCTAACTGCAAAGCTTCCTCCTGGGCAAGCACCAGTTTGGGTCAAAGCCGAGGCCGACAACAGAATCGGCAGTGCGATGAAAAGCCAAAAACTCTTAAACAGATTTCTCATTTGCGGATCACCTTTCCGGGTCCGGCACAGGATCGCCAGGTCGCCGCTATCGAAAAGTTCACGTTAGCCAGTTAAGGGCTGGATTTGGCAGACTGTAGTTAGAGCAGCCGCATGAAGTCCATGGGAAATCCCCTCGTTCTTGTCGGACAGTATGTCCAAACATGACACTACACGAGCCCACCGTCGCGGAATGGGCACATCGAGACTGTGTCATGCCTCGCGATTTTCATGCACGCGAGCGCCACACCTGCTCAATGAGCCAACCAATTAGTTCCCCTGTTTTTGGAAACCGGCGACGGAAGCCCCCTTGGATGAGAACCTCGAAACTTTTTATCCTTCGCTTTCGCCGATTGCGGGAAAAGTATGCCGAAATCCCTTGGAAGTCAAGTATTTAATGGTTGGGTTCTCTGTTATAGCTCTTAAAGCAATTGCCGGGTGCCCCACCCTTCGTCCTCTGAAGGGTGGGATTCCACGAGCCTCTCCAGCTTGGATTTCCGCCGGCCCTGAAACGACCCCGGCTACTTCAGCCGCGCGTACTCCGCCCGAGCCTGCTTCAGCACAGGCACATCCGAATCAGCATCCTTCCAAAGCGCGAAGAAATCCTGATAAGCCGTCCGCGCCCCTGCCGAGTCGCCCGAAAGCGCGCGCGCCCGTCCCAGTCCAAGATGGCACAGAGCGCTCAAAGGAAAATTCACAATCACTCCGGGATGGTCCAGAATCTTCTGAAACTCCGCCGCCGCCAACTCGCCATTTCCCAAACCAAGATAAGCCTGCCCGCGCAAGTAAACCGGATACATCGTCCCCGAAGAAAACGGCGCCGGATCAGCCAACTCATAAGGCACAGTCGCCCGCAGAATCTCGACAGCCTTAGCCGAATCGTGCCGCTGCAGCGCAATCGCCGCCCGCACCGTAGGCAGCCAATAATTCTGCATCAGCGTATCCAGCGGAAATTCCTGATCGAGCCCATCCGCCAACTTTTGCGCCGCAATCAAATCCCCGCCTCGCGCCAAAGCCAGGGCCGCCTCCACCTTCACATCGCGTCCCGGAGCCAGTTCCAAAGCCGCACGCGCCTGTTTGAGTCCCTCGGCAGCGTTCCCGAGCTCAACCTCCCGCAGCGCCTCATTCCCTTGCCAGAACGCCGCCGTCTCTTTGGAGTCATTCCGCTTCGCCGACTCCTCCGCCTGCGTCGAAAGCTGCCGTGCCTTCTGCAAGCGCCCATAATCTGCCTGCGTGTCAGACTCTGCCGAAAGCAAAATATCCTCCGCTCCCGGCTTACCCGTAGCCCATGCAAACTGCTGCTGCATCCCGGCCGCATCCTTGCGCAAGAAGTCGAGATAATAAATCGATTGCCGCAGGTAAACTCCATCCAGCTTGCGCCCCAGCGCCTCATCGAAAGTCGACTTCGCCTCATCCAGCCGGTTCATCGAGAAGTAAGCCACGCCAAGATTGTTGTACCCCAGGATAGAATTCGGCTCGAGCGCCAGCGCCTGCCGCGTCACTGCCGCCGCTCTTTCAAACTGACCCATCGTGAAGTAATTCACTCCCAGATTGGTTTGAGCCACAAAGTCCCGCGGATAATCCCGAATCCACAATTCATATTGCTGGATGGCTTTTTCCAACTCACCAGTGACCAGCGTGAAGTAAGTACAAGAGATGTAATACTTCTCCCGCTCGCTAACCCGGTCGCGTAACTCATAAGCTTTGCGAACGTTCTCAATCGCCAGACTGGCTTGTCCCAGATTGTTGTAGCGCACGCCCAGCGACGCGTAAGCCCGCGCAAAATTAGGATCCAGTTCCACCGCGCGCTTTAATAAAGGAAGCGCATCCGTGTCGCCTTTCTCTCGAGCCAGCCGGTCACCCTCGGTATAGGCCTGAAGCGCCTCAAGAGACGGAGTAGTCGCCTCATCGAGGGGCTTATCGAACTTCTGCACCGATGCCAGCGATTCACCCAGCTTGCCGCGCAAGGCAGCCGCCGCCTCGCCCAGGGTCTGCAGGATTTTTTCCCGACTCTCCGCCTCCGCCTGCGCTGCTCCCAGCACATCGCCCGTCCGGCAACTCACTGCCTTCAGAACAATCGCGTAATGGCTTCCCAGGCTGGCGATCGATCCCACCAGCAAGGCCGCGCTTCCGGTGCGCAGGCAAACATCGCGTCCAATGTCCCGCGTCACCCGCTGATCTGCACTTCTTCCCATCAATTTCAGCGTCTCGCTCAATCTTCGCTCCGAGAGCACGTTGAGAAAAGGCGATTGCTCCAGATCGACCGCCAGCGCCTCTTTCAGCGTGCTGTCAAGTACCGGATCGCCCGTAGTGTTGGCGAAGTCCGCGATCACGATCACGTCTTTGTCGGTAAGCCGGACCGGTTTTCGGAGATGAAAATAAAGCAACGCCGCTGCGATCAGGACAAGAACAGCCGCTGGCAAGATCTTGATCAGCGTAGCTTTGCCCGAACCGCCAGCCACCGGTCCCGAGCCCTCCGAACGGGACGCCGTTTCCCCATGACCCGTACTCGCCTCGCGGCTGCCGCTTCCCGCTGCCGCTCTCACCGCGCTTGAACTCGCTGGCTGCACTTCACCTTCCGGCTCCGTAATCAAGCTCACGCGCGTCGATTCGCTATCTCGTTTCAGCCGTTGCAGGTCAGCACGAATGTCTGCGGCATGCTGGTAGCGCAGGTTCCGGTCTTTCTCCAGCGCCTTGTTGATGATGCGCTCCAGCTCCGCGGGAACCTCGGAACTCAGCCGCACCGGCGCAACCGGAGCCCGATGCAAAATCGAGTCAAAGATCGCCGCCGTAGTGTCTCCCCGGAAAGGCGTCGATCCGGTCACCATTTCATAAAGCACTGCCCCAAAAGAAAACAGATCGGTGCGGACGTCCAACTCTTTTCCGAGAGCCTGCTCGGGAGACATAAATGCTATCGTGCCCAGAGCCGATCCTCCGCTCGTCAAATGTTCCTGCGTAACGCTGAGCCCTGAGGTCAGCGTCGAGCCCGAGTTATGCGCAAAACGGGCCGCAACTTTCGCCAGCCCGAAGTCGAGAATCTTCGCCTGCCCGCGTTCCGTAACAAAAATATTTCCCGGCTTGATGTCGCGATGAATAATGCCCTTGGCATGCGCCGCGTCGAGCGCGTCCGCGATCTGAATCCCGAGCTCGATCACCCTCTCGGTTTCCAGCGGCCGTCCTGCGATACGAAGGTTCAGCGTCACCCCGTCCAGATACTGCATGGCAATAAACGGACGCCCCTCATGCTCCCCGATTTCATAGGTAGTGCAGATGTTCGGATGGTCCAGTGCCGAGGCCGTCCGCGCCTCCCGCTGAAAGCGCTCCAGGCTCAACGGATCATTGGCAAGTTCATTCGGCAGGAATTTCAGCGCCACAAAACGGCCAAGTTTCAGGTCCTCAGCCTTGTACACCACACCCATGCCCCCGCCTCCGAGCTTCTCGATAACCCGGTAGTGCGAGATGATCCCGTCGATCATAAGCGGCGCAGAAACTTAGCCTGCCATGTTAGGAGTGAAGCGAAGGCGAAGTCAACGAGGACAGGGTTCGAACAACTATGCATTACGGCTTGGCGCAGAAGCCGTTCTGACAAACCAGACGAGATCCACACCCTGACTCCTTGGTGCAAGGTCGTGGACACGGCCCCACAGCATCTACAGGAGCCGAGGTGAATTCGGTACGCGAATCCACTGCACAAAAAATATCGACGGATCGACCATCGCAACCGCATCGGCCGCCCGGATCGATGCAGTGATTGTCGCGGCTCGGGACGACGCATTTGCCTTTACTTTCACAGCCGTATGCAAAGCCGCAGCGCTGGCCGGAGGGGCACTCCGAGTCTTTTTTGCAACTCGCAACCCTGTGGGGAACTCCGGCATTAGAGCCACCAGTGGTCGTCTGCGCGCAGGTGTTGGCGCAGGCCAAAACCAACCATAGACCGAGCGCCGCCCCGTACGCCGATGCTAAGCCAGACTTCCCCATAACCTAAGATCGCTATCCGTACAATTTCTTGCGATTAAAATCTCGAGAGGTCTCCAGTGAGCTATGACTCGTCGCGACACCGCCTGACTTCCGGGTAGATGGCAATTCGCCAAGTGCCATGTCAGTGATATAAAGTCGTCATTTGTTGGCAGAATAAACGGAGCGCGATTCTTGGCTCGCATGTCGAAATCCCGCAATCGTTCTTTCCTCCCGCTGGGCGACGCCCTGTTCGCCGTCAAGCCACGCAAGCCAGTCCCGCATGAATTTGTGCTCGACGCGATCGCAACTCTGTCGCCCAGGACGCGCTCCATGTTCGGCTGCCTCGCGATCTACGTTCAGGAGAAGATTGTCCTAATCCTTCGCGACAAACCTGATCCGAAGGCAGACAACGGGGTGTGGCTCGCTACCACCGAGGACCATCACCAGAGTCTGCGGCGGGAGTTCCCTAACATGCGATCCATCCGGGTGTTCGGGAAGAAGGTGACGGGCTGGCAGGTTCTACCAGCCGATGCGCCGGATTTCGAGGAAGCAGCGCTGCACGCCTGCGATCTTGTCCTGGCAGGGGATCCTAGAATCGGGAAAGTACCAAGGGAACGGAGAGCATCGAAATCGGCGATCGAGACGCCAACGAAATCCTCAAAGCAAGCGAAAGCGCGCAAAACGGGGTAGCGAAACCGAAGCCCGAAAGCCGAAGCCTATCCTACCCGCGCACGCTGATCCGTGAGAACGACAGCACTGCCCGCGACGAAACCGGACGCCCCATCGACATTGCCGGACGGAACGTCGTAAAGATCAGCATCCTCTTCACCTGCGGCAGCAGTTCCTGAGACTCGCCCGGATCGGAGAGAATCTTGTAATCCTGCACCCGCCCGTTCTCATCCACGTAAGCTTCAATCACCAGAGAATCCGTGTTCATCGAACTAAGCGCCGTGCCGAAGACGCTCTGTTGCAGCTCCGGTCCGGTGCTCAGCACCAGCGGCACATCTTCATTGTTCGCCTGCAATTGTCCCGGCATCGCCAGGATCGCTGTCACTAAACCAAAGATCAGCAGCGCGCAGGCCAGGCCTGCCGTCGCCGGCACCATGAATGCATGCAGCGCATTCTCCGCCCGCAGGCGCAAGCCTTCAAACGGCGCACGCCTGGTCTCCGCCGCCTCCCGCGAAATTGCCAGACGCAGCTTCAGCCCCAGGTCTGCCGGCTCCCGCACCCGCCCCACGCTCATCACCAGTTGCTGCGTCTGCCGCAGCAGAATGTATTCCCGCATGCACGCCGGGCATCGCTCCAGATGCTCCTGCAACCCCTGCATCTCGGTTCCCGTCACCGCCCCATCCAGGTACGGAGACAATAATTCCTTCGCCTCCGTGCACTTCACCATGAACTTCGTCGCCCCGGACTTCATGGCATCACCTCGACCCTTCTACCCCCTCCAGCAACCTGTGACCGCAAACCTGTTTCCTCTTCCTCCGGCGCCGTGAGCCCCAGCTCCTCGCCCACCTCGCGCACATAAGGCGCAAGCCGTTGTTTCAAAGCCTGCCGCCCCCGCGTCAATCGGGATTTCACTGTCCCCAGCGAGATCTGCAAAACTTCCGCAATCTCTTCATACGACATATCTTCCAGATCGCGCAGGATCAGCGTAGTCCGGTAAGGCTCGGCCAGTTGCCGCAGTTCCGCATCCACCCGCTTCTGCACTTCCCGGTGAGCCACATTGTCAAACGGCGATTCGCTTCGATCGGTCAGCGCGTTCTGCATCGCCGTGTTCTGCATAAACCCATCCCCGTTCGCAAACCCGTCTGATTCCGCCGGCTCAATCGAAGTCTCCTGCGCCTTATGCCGGAACCACCACCGCTTCCGGTTCGCCGCCTCGTGCAGCGCAATCCGGTAAATCCATGTCTTCAGGCTCGACTCGCCGTGGAAGCTCTTCATCCCGCGAAACACTTTCAGGAACACATCCTGCGTAGTATCCGCCGCGTCCGCCGGATCGCTCACCATGCGATACACCAGCCCATACACCGGACGCTGAAATTCCCCAATCAGCCACGCATAAGCTTCTTCCGAGCCCGCCTTCAGGTCCGCGACAATCGCCGCTTCCTGCGCCCGTGCTCCGATCGCGCTAGCCAATTCCGCCAAGGTGGTCACTCCCGCAAATACCGAATGTCCCGCCGAGCCTATAAGGACTAACCCCAATTATAGGATTTCCCACCCTATCCCGAACCGAAAAAATGGTTCCGCCATCCCCTGGGTCACTGACGAACTTGCTCACCACCCCTACTCACACATAGACTCCGGCCAGCCATTCCAGGTTCCCGCCCACAAGTAGCTTATTTGCAATGCTCTAGAAGGGCCCGTTCACAACACGCCAGCCCGCAAGCCCGGCCGAATGGAGGAAAGTCACTTAAATAAGGTTACTAAAGCGCCTCGGGACGTTCTACGCCGTAGTCGTCCGCGCCCGTTCCGGAAGCCTCTTAACAATCTCCGCCACCACCGTCAGCAGTTTCCCCGATCCCTTTTCCAACTCGAGATCACCTTTTTCCAGAAACTCCATCGCTCCATCTTCCTGCAGTCGTGCCGCATTCTTCTGCGACAGCCCGGTCATCACCACCACTGGAATCGCCTTCGTCAAAAGGTCCTTTTTCAGCGCGACCAGCACCTCGGGACCACTCATCTTCGGCAACAACATATCCAGCAGAATCAGATCCGGCAACTTCTCCCGTGCCAGCAGCAACGCTTCGTCGCCGTCAGCCGCACTGCTAACTTCATACCCCGCCCGCGCCAGTGCCCGCTCCGTCGCCAGTCTCAGAAACTTGCTGTCCTCGACCAGCAGAATCTTAGTCATCGCTCGAACCCTTCTTCGTTTGAATCCCGGTTCGTCGGCGCTGCGAGCCAGAACCCAAAGTCGGGCCGCTTCTCACGGCCCTCCATATCTTCTTATCGGCAAATGTCGAATGAACATCAGACCAGACGGGACACGCCCCCACAATCTGAGAGCTTGCTAAGACTCGCTAAGAGAAGTGTAAGTAACAGAAGCCCAGGCTCCACGGCTCAGGCACGCCAGCATCCAGCCGCGACCCAGCCGTGCTCCGCCTTACTTCCCGAGGATCTTTTCCACCGCCGCTACCAGCGAATCCGGCCCACGCCCCAGCATCAGGTCAGACTTCTCGAAGAACCCGGCAGCCCCATCTTTCTCCAGCGCCTTGGCATTCTTCTGCGACAGGCTGGTCAACACCATCACCGCAATCCCCGCCGTCTTCGGATCCTGTTTCAAAGCCTTCAACACCTCCGGCCCGCTGATCAGCGGAATCATGATGTCCAGCAGCACCAGCGCAGGCAAGTGCTCGCGCGCCAGCCGCAAAGCTTCTTCCCCGTCTCCGGCGCACAAGACTTCATAGCCCGCCTTGCGCAGCGCCTGCTCCGTCGCCACTCGCAGGAACTTGCTGTCTTCCACCAGCAACACCTTCATCGTGGAATTCATCCCTTCCTGGATAACTTCGTTGTTTCCGTGTGCGCCTCTCCACTACGCATTCTAGCGCAGCCGTCCTTCATTGGCTTTGCCAGCGCGTCCGACTGGCGGGTCAGGCCTGGACTATAGTGACGCACCAATGACTCTAACCTCCGGCACCAAGCTCGGCCCGTATGAAATTCAATCCCTGCTGGGTGCTGGCGGCATGGGAGAGGTTTATCGCGCCCGCGACACCCGTTTGGCGCGCGAGGTGGCGATCAAGGTTTTGCCTGAAGCCTTCGCTCGCGACGCCGAGCGGCTGCAGCGCTTTGAGTATGAGGCTCGAGTGCTGAGCACAGTCAACCACCCCAACATCCTCGCCATCCACGACGTCGGTGCCGAGGGGGACCTCCATTATCTCGTCTCGGAACTGCTGGAGGGCCAGACCCTGCGCGAGAAGATGAACGCCGGTCCGCTCTCCCAGCGCCGCGCCGCCGAGTACGCCGTGGAGATCGCTCGCGGCCTCGCCGCCGCCCACGACAAAGGCATCGTCCATCGCGATTTGAAACCCGACAACATCTTCGTCACCAAAGACGGAAGGCTAAAGATTCTCGACTTCGGGTTAGCCCGGCAGGCGGTCAGCGAAGCCGCGCTCTCCGGCCAAAGCGCCACCATGACGGGACCAACTCCCACTCAGCCGGGCACGGTAATGGGCACAATCGGCTACATGTCCCCAGAGCAGGTGCGCGGACAAACGGTGGATCACCGCTCCGACATTTTCAGCTTCGGCGCGATTCTCTACGAAATGGTTTCGGGCAAACGCGCCTTCAAGGGCGACACCGGCGTCGAGACCATGCACGCCATCCTCAAAGACGATCCTCCCGAGTTAAGCGAAAGCGGATTGAATGTAATGCCGGGACTCGATCGCATTGTCCGGCACTGCCTGGAAAAAGAACCCGCTCTGCGCTTTCAGTCGGCGCGAGATTTAGCCTTTGATCTGGAAAGCCTGTCGTCTCTCAGCGCCACGGCCAAATTGGTGACAGATTCCCGCCTGGCGAGTGCCACCCGCCTTCGCACTCCGGTGCTCATCGCGATTCCAGTGCTGGTGCTGGCGGCAGTGGCAGCTTTTTGGGCAGGCCATGCGACCCTCAGGTCGGCAGCGCCAGTTTTCTCCCGGCTCACATTCCGCGGCGGCCATGTTGACTCTGCGCGCTTCTCTCCCGATGGCCAGACTATCGTATACAGCGCCGCGTTCGGTGACGAGCCCCTCCAGCTCTACACCACGCGTCCCGATGCTCCCCCAGTCGCGCGAACTTGGCCCGAAGAACAGCGGCATCCTCGCTGTTTCCAAGCAGGACGAGCTCGCTATCACCCTCAACCACGTCCAGTACTTCGCGAATTTCGAAGACGGTACCCTGGCCCGCCTGCCCCTCACCGGTGGCTCTCCGCGCGAATTGAAGGAAGCTGTGGCCAGCGCCGACTGGGCGCCCGACGGCCAGTCCCTGGCCTTTGCTGCCGCCAGCCCAGGCGGCATCAACTTGGAATATCCCCAAGGCAAAGTGCTCTACCAGACTCAGGGGTGGATCGGAGCCCTCCGCGTCTCACCCGACGGCAATTTAGTGGCTTTCATCGACCATCCCATTCGCTGGGACAGCTTCGGGATGGTCGCTGTTGTGGATCGCCAGGGAAAACGCCGCACTCTCACCGGTTCTTTTTCCGATCTTCGTGGACTGGCTTGGGCGCCCTCCGGCAAAGAGGTCTGGTTTACCGGCTCCAATGTCCACTTGTCCAGCAATTTGTTCGCGGTAGACCTTGAAGGTCATCAGCGCCCCGTCTGGTCGGGCGCGGGCAGCGTTGTGCTTCAGGACATTTTCTCCGACGGCCGCGTGCTCTTCATCCGCGAAAACCGCCGGCGCGGAATCGCGGGCTTGTTCCCCGGCCACGACTCGGAAATTGACTTGAGTTGGCAGGACTGGTCGCTGGTCACTCACATTTCTCCAGACGGCAAATGGATCTTCTTCTCCGAAGAAGGCGACGGCGGGGGCCAAAGGTACTCTGTCTATATGCGTGCGACCGATGGTTCACCCGCCATTCGCCTGGGCGACGGCGCTCCCTTCGGCGTATCTCCTGATCTCAAGTGGGTGGCTTCCATCGTTCCCGGGCAGCCGCAGGAACTCTGGTTGCTGCCCACCCGCGTCGGGGAAGCAAAGAATCTCTCCCAGCCGGGCTTCGACTATGACTATGCCCTGTGGCTTCCCGATGGCAAGCACTTGCTCGTTGCTGGAAAAGAGCCCGGAAAGAAGGAGCGATCCTATCTGACTAATATGGATGGCGCAGCGCTCACTCCAATAACTCCCGAGGGCGTCCAAGGCCTTCCTACCGAAGACGGAAAAGATCTCGTTTCGCAGCAAGGCGGCGTCCTGACTTTCTATCCCATTGACGGCGGAAAACCGCGAACCGCAGCCGCTAAAATTCCCGACATCATTGCGCCGTGGAGCATACCCTTTGGGCGATACGTCATCGGAGCCGAGCACCCCGAAGTTCCCCTGAAGCTGTACCGCTATGACACCCTGACCGGCGAGAAAAAACCATGGCGGGATCTGGTCCCCGCAGACCGCGCCGGCGTCTACAACACCAACATATTTGACATCACTCCCGACGCCCGCTGGTATGCCTATTCCTACGTACGCGACCTCTCCGACCTCTATCTGGTCGAAGGCTTGCGCTGAATCATTACAAGCTATCGCGTTAGATCCGGGCGTGCGGCCGCAAGTTGCATTGAGCCCTTGTACGCATTTGGGAAGCGCACTCGGACTAGCCAGAAAATCAGCATAATCAGTGGGAGAATGCTGAGAATTGAATACAACGTCGTGCTGAATAGAGCCTGGGGCAGATGTTGTCCGAGCCCCACTGCCGAAAGCAATCTCAATGGGCGGTTCGAGGGTCCCAGGAAAAAAGACCCCGCCGCGATGAACAGCCCAAAGCACATGCGCCAGAGATGCCGCGCGATGCGCTTTGCTCCAACAACACCGGCACCCACCAGCATGCGAATGTCTCCCACGGCAGCGAGCAGCATCACAGAACCCATAAAGAAGGTCATCCCGACGGGAACTCCGTCCTGTGAACCAGCTCCGCTTCGCACGATTTTTATCCCATTCATCCAGGTGAGAATCCCGAGCGTCAAAGGAATCAGAAGCACAACCCAATCGAAACCACTGGTTTCCCCGTCTCTGCGCCTGGCGGTCAGCCATCCAGTTCCAATCAGATAGAACGTTAGAATCCCGCCCCCGACATTGTTCGGTTGATGCCTCGTGATTGCGAGGTATACCGCGGCGACGGCCATTGTCAGCATGGATGCCACAAAGATCTTTCCCGCCAGCACATGGCGGGCGGAACCCTTCCGGAAGGACATTGCCGCGGTCCCGGACAGCAACCCCAAGCTTCCTGCGCAGATATGACCAATCAGTATGGGCGAATAGGGCATGGCGGGCCTTCCTCGAGATAATATACGCGGACCCGAACCCGGGCGTTCCACTGAGCGGCTGGCCCATGTCAAGCCTTCTTCTGGCTTAAGTGGGGCAGTTCTACGGCGCTGGTCTTATTCCCTGGGGGACCCTCAGACCCCGTCAGCCCTCCGCAGCACCGCCTTCACCGTAGCGGTGAAGATCGAACGGGCTTCCTTCGCATCCTTAGGCAGGATCGACTTCTCGATCAGCAGCATCGCCGCCCCATGCACCACCATCCACGATGCCGTCAGCAGCCGGTCATGATCGTCAGCCGATCCGCCGAACTTAGCCGCCAGCTTTCGTCTCATGGCATCCCGGGCCGGCTGTCCCACAACTTTGACCCGGGCACGGGGCGAGTAATTGAGTTCGTAATTGTGCTGGTAAAACAGTTCGTACTCGTGGGGATGGTTCAAAGCATAATCCAGATACCGCTCGCATCCCTCTTCCGGAGAACCGGCGACTTCCAGCGTGGCCGCAATTTCCAGCCGTATCCTATGGAGCAATGCCCGCAGAATGTCATCCCGGTCCCGGAAGCGCCGGTAAACCGAAGGCGTATTCGTTCCCGCCGCCTTGGCCACCGCCCGCATCGTCAGCGCCTTCTCCCCTCCTTTTTTCCATAGCTTTTGCGCCGCATCCAGGATTTCGCCTTCCAGGTCAGGGTCCGGTCGCCGTGGCACGCGCTTTCCTCCGTGGAAAATGAGAATCAGGTGAGAAGCTCGTCATGTATACATCGTAACTATAACGGTGTACAGAAAATAAACGGCACATTTTCCACAGCTTCCCTGATTATTATATTGACATCGTAAACGTAACGATGTATAAGTTATTAGTTATTGGGCCGGGCCTCCTCGATGTGGCTCCCTTCCGACGTCCCCAATTTTTACTCTGGAGTGAAGTGAGATGTTTTCGTGGGAAAACCCCGGCGATAGACTTTCTATCGCCGAAATGAATTCCGAATTGCAGCACGCCCAGCTCGAACTAATCAGCGCCCATTGCGCCACCCACCAGTTGAGGTTGCGGTATACGCCGGAGAATCTGGCGCGTTACGGGCAGCGCGACATTTTACGGAAATCGGTGCAGGCAGCGGCTGCACTCTGCGAATACTACGCGTCGATTGAGAAGAAAATTCCGGAGGCCGAGGCCGTTTCCGAGCCCCTGACCCGGCTGAATGAAAAACAGATCCGCGACGCGGTCGAGCGGGTGGCTGCCTATTTGGCCCAGCAGCGCGAACAATACATGGTTTCGGCTGAATCCCTTACGAACCAGCAGAAAGCCATGATGTGGCCCTATTTCTCGGCCCCACTGCTGGATCGAGTGAAGGTGGTTGAACTGCACGGAACGCGCGTTCCCGATCCTCCGTTCTTTGAGGAAGCGCGCTCTATGGGTTTCGTGAACCTGCCTGAGTTCGCCCACATGGACTCGCTGACCTTCCTCGACGTCGTGGTCTTCAACGACAAGCTAACCGCGCGAGCCTTGTTCCACGGCCTGGTGCACTCGGTACAGTTTGAGGTGCTGGGCCTCGAACGCTATGCCAACCTTTTCGTGCGCACCTTCGTGGATACCAAATTCCATTTTTCAGTTCCGCTCGAAGCACACGCGCTTTCTCTGGAGTCAAAGTTCGCAGCCAATGCCGCGCACCGGTTTTCCGTGGAAGATCAGGTGCGTCTCTGGGTGAAGCAGGCTCGCTACTAACTCCTTGGCACTCCTAAAGATTCCGAGCCAGCCGGCTTCGGATACGATGTCCCACCCCCAGCGCGGTTTCCGGGGCGGCGCAAGCCGCTCCGGAAATCTGAAAAGTTTGTTCCACCCCCAACGCCAGCACGGGGACGGCCTTTACGCCGTCCCCGTTTTGTTCTGCGGACTGACCGAGCTGCAGATTACTAGCGACACCTAAGTAACATTGACCCGGGAACGTCCACTTGTAATGCTGCATACAATGGCAAAAAAGCCTGAGAAGTATAAGGGCACCCGGCCCCCGCGCATCCTTGTCCCCAACAAAGAGCGGGCACTATTCACTGTCGATGCCAAGAAGATGGTTGGCGTCATTCGGCGTCTCTCCCTTACCGGAGGCTCCGCCGTCCTCTCCGGCGGTCCTATTTCTGAGGGAACGCTGGCTGAAATGGACTTGAGCACAGTGTTTGGCAAAGTGAGTGCCCAAATCCAGTTCATGCACACCGGCGCCGATGGCACGCCCACTGCCCAGGCCTTCCGCTTTATTGATATGGACGGCGTGAGCTCCAAGCGATTCAGCGCCGCCGTCAAACAGATGGAGAAGGCGGGGTTCAGCGATGTCGAAGGGAAAGAAAATGCTTTCGGCAATCTCACATCCCTGACTCTGGGCAAGCTCCGCGACAGCCTTCGCACCCTTTCGGGCGCCGTCGTTCCCGGCGGCACGAGCAAGTCTTAACTACCAAGCCGGATCGGTACCCTCCGGAAAGTTCTCGTCGACACAAGCCTCGATGCGCGCCACAAAGCCGGGAGTTTCTCCGCGCAGTAGATGCCAGGCCTCCTTGTACTGATCGTATTTCGCGCCTGCCATAGCCGGATACAGACCTACGGTCGACATTCCCCGGACCACTTTTTCGGGGAGGATGTACCAGACGTCCTCAGGAATTACATAGGCCGCGACAAAATCAAATGCGTCTTTTTTGTAGGGGTGGTTGCCCGTCCTGATGGTGCAGTGATAGCAACGGCCCATTTTGTAGATGGTGGACTTTACCTGGACGCGGAAAAGTCGCGTGCTCTTGTGGTGCACCAGGAAGTCGTATCCGGACGGTTCCCCGAAAGGCCTGGCTGGGCGCAGGCCTTCCTCCATGGCCCGAATGGCGAAGCATAGCTCCGCCCACGCCCCGCGATCTTTTGAATTCTTGATCTTTCTCCAATCACGTTTTTTCACGCAACTACCCTCTTTCCCCGCGCCTGGTTTTCGATTTGTCGAAAAATGTGTCCCAACGAAAAACGCGGCCACCGGTGGCCGCGCAATTCTCGGAACCTACTCCACTTTCCCACGCTGTTGAGAGAACGTAAAGTCTACTAAAGTAGACGTCTACTTTAGTAGACAGCAACTCTTGACCTAAAGCCCCCTAAGGGAGTAGTTTCCGACCAAATAAGTTGCAGTCCTTCAGTGCGGTAAGGACGATCACGGCGAAGGAGGAACTGTGGTCGATCTGAGCAAACTGAAAGTGGGAAAAGATTTGGTTGCCGATCTGGCAACCCAAAAGACAATTCAACTTCTGAGCGATCTCAACCTGGTACTGGGCATGTTGCCGGATGCAGGCTACGAGGTTGGGGACATGGAAGTCGAACTCGGCCTCGCACCCAAGGTGACCCTGGGCCTGAAACTGGGGCGTGCGCCAAACGAGGCTCGGCTCAAGATGATTCTCGAAACGGTGGATAATGCTTTGCTGGCCCAGATCGTCAAGGCGCTGATGCAAGCCAGCAAACTGCAGGAAGCAGTCAGTGTGCAGACGCTGGAACTGAAAGACGTGAAGGTGGTCCTCACGACTCCGCCTAACATTGCCTTGCAGTGGAAGCAGAAAGTGGTGGCGGGTCAGGTGGCAGCCTAGTGGGACGGGGTCTTAGCGAGACACAGCCGTGGAATCCCACCCTTCAAAGAGCGAAGGGTGGGGCACCCGGCTGAGTATTCTCGAATTGGCACGGGCGTAGTAGACTGTGCCGCTATGCTGATCATCGGGACAAAGGTCTTTTTCTGGGGGTCCGAGACCACTGCCGAAATGCTGCGCTGCGGAACCTGCGGGACCCAGGCTCAGTTTATTCAAAAAACCGGAATGAGATTCCTTGTATTCTTCTTTATCATTCCGACCATTCCCCTTAGCGGGAAGATGCATTTGCTGGAGTGTCCCCAGTGCAAGACCCGCTACGCGCGGAAGTAGGAGACTGCGACGTGTAGTGCAGCCGTCGGGATGCCGTGGAAGAGCGGCGCTTCAGCGCCGCGTAAGCAGAGGATCGGGAAGGGCACGAGTTTACTCGTGCCACATCAGCGCCCAACCCGGAACGCGGATTCAGCCGCTGAGGCACCCGGCAATTGGGACATCAGAAATGAGTTCTCAGAAAGTCGCGTGGTGTGAGGATCGCGATTCCTTCGTACGCGGTTAGCCTTGTGAGGTGGCCGTCCCCGGAGACAATCGCGTTAGCGCCGGCAGCGATCGCACATTCGAGAATGCGGTTGTCGTCTGGATCTTCCTTTACCGCATTCACCCGCCGCCGCGGCGTCACTTGTCTTCCCAAGCCCCACAAAACCGGCAGGTAACGATTCAGTCGCTCTTCGTCCCATCCGAACTTGTCGCGTAATACTCGGTACGTTTCGCTCTCGATTTCAGCCGAGTAATAAAACTCGCAACGGCCACTTTCCACCACCTCGAACCCGCGGCGAGGCAGTCCGCCAAAGGCCATCGCAGACACGATCACGTTCGTGTCTACCACAATGCGCATTTATTTCTTGACGGCTTTCCTGGAGCCGCGACGGGATTCCTGTACTAACCGCTCCACGTCCCCTTCGCGAAGGCCACGCTCCTCTGCGCACTGGCGGCCGTAGGCGTTGACCTCGTCCCAGCACGCCCGCCGGTCGTAGTGGCGGAGCGCCTCCCGAACCAGTTCGCTCATGGTGCGGCTCTCCCGCTTGGCAATGGACTGGGCCCGCTTCAGCATCTCCGGCGGCAAAGTTACGGACAGGGTGCGAGTGCTTCTCATGCTAAGTATTATAAAGCATGATTTAGCACGGCTCACGAAATAGGAGGATCGGACGATAAGCGCCGCAGCATTCGGGTTCGAATACGTGCGCTACATAACGCCCTTCCTTAGCGCAAAATGAAAAGCGGGGCGGCGCAAGCCGCCCCGCTTCAAAGTCAAAAGCAGCGGGCGAGGGCGCCCGCTCTACACTTGCTACGTTCCCTCGCTCCAGCCTGCCAGATACTCTTCCTGCTCCGGAGTCAGCCGGTCAATCTTAATCCCCATCGACTCCAGCTTCAGTTTGGCGACGCGCTTGTCCAGATCGTCAGGAACCTTGTAAACCTTCTTGTCGAGGGTCTTGAAATTCTTGACCATGTACTCGACGGAGAGCGCCTGGTCAGCAAAGCTCATGTCCATGACCGATGCGGGATGGCCTTCGGCGGCGGAGAGGTTGATGAGGCGTCCCTCGCCCAGAAGATTGATCTTGCGGCCGTCTTTCAACGAGTATTCGTCGACGAAGTTGCGGGTGGTGCGCTTCGAGGACGACATATTCTCCAGCGCCGGGATGTCGATCTCGACGTTGAAGTGCCCCGAATTGGAAATAATGGCTCCGTCTTTCATCAGCGCGAAATGTTCTTTGGTGAGCACGCTCTTGTTGCCGGTGACGGTGCAGAATACGTCGCCGAGTTTGGCGGCTTCGGGCATGGACATTACGCGGAAGCCATCCATCACGGCTTCGAGCGCCTTGGTGGGATCGACTTCGGTGATGATGACTTCGGCACCGTTGCCGCGGGCGCGGCTGGCTAGTCCGCGGCCGCACCAGCCGTAGCCGGCGACTACGAACTTCGAACCGGCCAGCAGGAAATTCGTTGCGCGGATGATGCCGTCGATGGTCGACTGTCCGGTGCCGTAACGGTTGTCGAACAAGTGTTTAGTGTCGGCGTCGTTCACGGCGACGATGGGGAACTTGAGCACGCCTTCCTTCGACATGGCGCGGAGACGGATCACGCCGGTGGTGGTTTCTTCGGTGCCGCCGATCACGCCTTCGAGAGCGTCGGTGCGCTTGGTGTGGAGAATCGTGACCAGGTCGGCGCCATCGTCCATGGTGATGTGCGGTTTGTGATCGATGGCGGCGAGGATGTGGTTGTAGTAGGTGTCGTTGTCTTCACCCTTGATCGCGAAAACGGAAATACCCTGATCGCGGACCAGGCTGGCGGAGACATCATCCTGCGTCGAGAGAGGATTCGAGGCGCAGAGGACTACATCGGCGCCGCCGTCGCGCAGGCAAATGGCAAGGTTCGCGGTTTCGGCAGTGACGTGCAGGCAGGCCGAGATGCGGATGCCTTTCAGGGGCTGGTTCTTGATGAACTCTTTTCTAATAATCTGCAGCACCTTCATGGACTGGTTCGCCCACTCGATGCGCTTCTTGCCTAGATCGGCCAGATCCAGGCTTTTGATATCGCTATTCACTGGTGCTGATGTTGAGACTGTCGACATACGCCTCCTGTGGCGCTTTCCCTTGCGAAAAGTTGTTTTGGTTACCTGGTTACTTGATTTCTAAGATTAGTTTGAGTGCTCAGTGCCCGTTCAGAATACACGAATCGTCGGAAAGTTCAGCATGTCCAACCGCTCTTAAGGGAGTGGCACTTCCGGACCATCGCCGAGGTTGCACCTTGTTTTTTTGTCCTCCGGAGAAGATGCGATCAGTGTTTACCCCGTGAAACCCCGTGTCCTCTGCGCTTAAGATTTTCGCTGTCGGCTATTTCCGCACGCTCTGCCCCACCGGCTCCCGCACACCCGCGTCGCTGGCCAACTTCACTGCCTTGTCGGTCGCTTCCCAGGTGAAGTCAGGATCGTTGCGTCCGAAGTGGCCGTAGGCCGCCGTCTTCTTGTAGATTGGACGGCGTAAGTTTAGCGAGTCGATGATGCCGCGCGGCGTCAGCTTGAAGTTAGCGCGAATCAAGTCTGGAATGATCGCGGGATCCACTTTCTCCGTGCCGAAAGTATCCACGCGTACGCTGACCGGCTCGGCCACGCCGATGGCGTAGGCCAGTTGCACTTCGCAACGGTCGGCCAGCTTGGCGGCGACGATATTCTTCGCAATGTGACGCGCCATGTAGGCGGCCGAACGGTCGACCTTGGTCGGATCCTTGCCGCTGAAGGCTCCACCGCCGTGACGGCCCATGCCGCCATAGGTGTCGACGATGATCTTGCGTCCGGTAAGGCCGGTATCGCCCATGGGACCGCCGATCACGAAACGTCCGGTGGGATTGATGTGGTACTTGGTGTCTGCGTCGAGCAGGTGCGCCGGAATCACAGCTTGAATCACGTGCTTGAGAATGCCGGCGCGCAACTCATCATTGCCGGCGGTCTCGGCATGCTGCGTGGAAATGACAACCGCATCGACACGCAGCACCTTACCCTGAGCATCGTATTCAACAGTGACTTGGGATTTTCCATCAGGACGAAGGAAGGGAAGAGTTCCGTTCTTGCGCACTTGCGAGAGCCGCATCGTAAGCTTGTGCGCCAGCGAGATGGGAGTAGGCATCAACTCCTCCGTCTCATTACAAGCATAGCCAAACATCATGCCCTGATCGCCGGCGCCGCCGGTGTCTACGCCCATGGCGATGTCTCCGGACTGTTTATTGATGCTGGAGATTACGGCGCAGGTGTTGCAGTCGAAACCGTAGACGGCGTTGTCGTAGCCGATGGCCTGCACGGTGCCGCGGACGACCTGCTGGAAATCGACGTAGGCTTTGGTGGTGATTTCTCCGGCGATGACTACCAGGCCGGTGGCGGTGAGGGTTTCGCAGGCGACGCGGCTGGCGGTGTCTTCGGCCAGGCAGGCGTCGAGGATGGCGTCGGAAATCTGGTCGGCGATCTTATCGGGATGGCCTTCGGTTACGGATTCGGACGTAAATAAGATACGGTTCTTTGAGGGCAAGATTCGTTCTCCTTAGAAAACTGCTTCGGACTTTGCTGGGGCGAGAGCCGCGGATTCGGCGCGCGGTCGCAACGATGCGACACCAGTAATGTGACCATAAAAAGGCTAACAGACCGCTCCCGGTCGCGCAATGATTTTGGCTCTAAGTGCCGGAGGATCAATTCAATTGCGGAATTGTTGCGGTGGATGGGGGGATTTGGGCGGCGAGCGGATGAGCCGGGGAGGTCCCGCTACGCCAGTCAAGCCAAAACCCGGCTTGAGCGGGCCACCTGCCCGCCTCCACATGATTTGTGGTGGTGCGCTCGGACAGCTGATTCCTCCTGTCTCGCTTTGCTCGCGCGTCGGAATGACAAGGGTTTGGGACGCTCGGAGCTCGGAGTCGAATCGATAGGAAGTTAAAGATCCCCGCCCCTTCGGCTTCGCTCAGGGCAGGCTCTGTCGCAAAGAACGCGGCGAGGATGGGGCACCCGCCGAAATTCTGACTCGATCTGGTGCGACTGGCTGCAAAATGATCCGCAGAACTGTAGGACTCTGTGCGAGAGGAGCACAAAAGAAAAAATCAGAATGAGTAACGCAGGGACTCGGTTAGCGAGTTGGCGTGAAAATAGCGGGGCGCGGTCGGGCCGACGAAGGAACCTTCCCCGTACTGGTAATAATTCCAGCCCATGTTGTAGGCCCACTTGTGGCCAATATCCACGCTCAGGTTGGCTACAGGCTGCTGATACTTGTACTGCACTGTGCCGAGAGGCTGCAGAGTGTTGAACTGCGGCACGCTGCCGTCAACACTGGTGATGCTGTAGCCGATGTTGGCCAGCACCCGCTTCGCGGGCCTGAAACGGATGGTGGTCATTCCGAAATTCGTATGGTTCGTGTAGTACGAGTTGGCCATCAGGTTATTCGACGTATCATTTCCACCGCAATCGTTGTTATCGGCGCTGGCCACGAAGGGCAGGATCACTCCCACTGGCGGGGTGTCGCTGAAGCAGATGATGGCATTCTGGATTACGTTATTGAAGTTGTAGGCGAGATCGAGCCCGAAGCGTTCACGCGGGGCGAGCGACGCGGTCAGCCCGTAGTTCTGGTTGTGGCCCAGGTATTGAGTTTGTGAGTCGCCATTGGATTCTTGCCGGATATTGATGGAACCGCCCAGAGTCGCCCACGAGCGCGGCGTGTAGGTCATCTGGAAGCGATAGCGTGCATCCTTGCGCGGCGACAGGCGGACGAATACGGCGTTGTAGTTTGTGTGCTCCAGATCGAAATTCAATCGCAAGGCGTGCGTGGGACGCGCCCAGAAGCCGAGGAGCGCGGTTTTCTCGAGGCCCACGAAATGGTCCAGGTCTCCGGGCAAGAAATCGTTGAAGTGATTGAAGTCACGGTCGCCGTAGCGATAACCGATGCGCGCCCCAAGTTTTGTCGAAATGTCCCAAGCCAGTTCTGTCTGATTTATCGTCCAGGTCTGGTTGAAGGATGACTGGATTGAGGTTGGCGTCCCCCCGGCTACTTCAGGGGTAGTAAGGGGTGCACTCAGCAGCGAGCATGGGGGCAGTGCGCAGCTGTAGTCGAGTTCGTTGAGATTACCATTCTGCGGAATGCGGTAGGCCCAGAAATAGAATTTCTCGATCAGGCGCAGATGCGGGGTCAGGTGCAATGTGGCTCCGAGATCGGCCACGTCGGAAATGCGGTTGGCGGCGGCAATTCCAGAGCCGGTGAAGGCCAGAGTGCTGGTGCGCGTAATCAAGCCGGTGAAAGACTCGTCCAATGGCGTGCTCGAAACCGCGGAACTATAGGAAAAAGAACCGACCACCTCTAACTTGCGGAAGTAATCGCTGCGCAGGCTGATGCGCTCGGTAGGGGTGGACGTGCGAATCCGCTGGTTCCGCGCGTAGCTGGAGTACGCACTGCATGTGACATCGGTCAGCGTCCCATTGACAATCAGACTGGTTGCCGGCGGCACCACGCCACAAGGCTCCTTGTTTACGGTGTCGAAGGACAAGCCCAACGAGACGGAACTTACCGGCGTTGTGGGCAGGAGAGCTTCATTGATGGGATTCAGTTGGTAGTCTGTATCTCCCTTGTAGTAATCGAGAAACTGGTCGTAGCTGAGAACGGTTCGCGGGGCGATTCTGAAGTCCACCCCCAGGCGGTAGGAATTCATGGTTGTGTTCCAGTCCTGCAGCAGCGAAGCTTCCGTACCCTCGTGGATGCTGCTGTAGGAAGGTCCGGTCATGTTGTTGTGCGAATATCCCAGACGGAAGCTCACAACGGATTGCGGAAGCAGCGTGAGGTCAACATCGCTCATGCGTCGTGTCGTAGCAAATTCGTGAGGCGAAGTCAGTATCGGGACCGACGGAGTGGAGCCTCCAAGTGTCGGTGGAGGCGGGGGATTCAGTGGATTCACCCACAAATCATAATCGGAGAAATACTGATCGCGACGGAAACTGCTTTGCAGGTTGTACCACTTGTTCTTGTCGGCGCGCACGCGCAGGGCGTTATTGGGATCGCCTCCCCATCCGAAACTGTTGAGGTAAAGATCGTCGAACAGCAAGCCCTGATGATCGACCGACTGCATCGTAAGCGTCTGCTCGAGGATTCGCGGGCCGGTCTGAAGATCTACAAGTGTGTCGTACATATCGCCGCTTCCGGTCACGTCGCTGGAGCGGTAGCCGAGCTCGACTGAGGAGTGAATCTGATAACCGCCGCTGGTTACGCCGTCGGGTTCGGCGGGCGGAGCTGCGGCCGGAACTGGGGCCGGGACTGGGGCCGGGACTGGGGCCGTGGCCGGACTCGCAGCGGGAGTTTGGGCTAAGAGTTTTTCTGATGACCACCCGATCATTATCATTAGTGTTGCAATTGCACACAGAAGCACCGCTAACGCCCGTTTCTGCCGTAGCGAAGATTGCGGGACGAATTGTCTTGGCAGATCCATCGGCGCTTCCTACTTGAAAAACACATCGCTGAAATTGGAGCCATGAATCTGGGTGTGACACATGGTGCAGGCTTGATACTTCGCCGACTGATTGTGCGCGGGGCCGATGGGCCCGCCCGCCGTCAACGTGGTCGAGAAAGTGTGGCACTGGAGACAGAGCATGTTGACCGGCATCACGTTGAGCAGCTTCGGATTGGTGGATCCGTGGGGCGTATGGCAACTGGTGCAACCCTCGGTTTTTACTGGCACATGCTCGTAGACGAACGGGCCCTGTTTGTCGACGTGGCACTTGTAGCAAATGGCGTCACCACTGGGCAGGCTCCTGAGTTGGCGTACAGTTGCAGTCCCGTGGGGGTTGTGGCAGTCCACGCATTGCACCAAACCCTCATCGACACGGTGGTGATACGGTTTGGCGAAGTCTGCCTTGGCGGACGTGTGACAGCCGTAGCACAACTGGGGTTGCTCCTGGACCAGCAGGAACTCTTTGCCCTTGGCGTGATGGGGCGAGTGGCAGTCGAGACAGCCGACGTCGCTGCTGGCGTGTGCGGATTGGGCGAAATGCGATTGTTCATGGGCTTCGCCGTGGCAGGTCAGACAGCGAGCGCTGGTCTCCTGCCGTGACTTGCCCTCGAATACGAATATCTTGGTTTTGTCGCCGCCGCCCGCCACGTGATCGGCTCCGGGACCGTGACAGCCCTCGCAACCCTGCTTCGAGGAGCCGCCCTTCGTATTCAGGGTGGTCTTCCAGTGCGGCGTTTTCTCCCATCCGCTATAAACTTCTTCGTGACAGGTCTTGCAGGTCTCGGCTCCCACGTACTTGGACGCTTCCGGGGAAGGCGCAGGGGCCGCCGCCGCGCTGGTGGATTGGACGTTTTTACTCGAGGCTGGCGGACTTGTCTGACTGGAAGCGACGGCGACGACGACGAAAAGAAATAAGATCGACAGCGGAACTCGAACAGCGCGGGAGTTGTTCTGAGCAGCGGTCATTTGAAACTGGTCGAAAAAAGAGAAAGTACCGCAATGGAGGATGCTGCTGCTGATCAATACTGCACACTTCTTCAAAGTTGAGAGATGAAAGTCGTGCTCGGGCTATTTTTATTTCCCGAAATGGGATTGGAAGCTACTAGTCCGCTTGTGGGCCTAATGGAAGGTTGTGCGGTTGAGCGGCTGTCCAGGGTTGTCTGTGACGAATGAACTTAGGGATTGAGGTTCGTGGTGCCCAGTCGTCGAAAACCGCGACGAGTGGGGCAGCCAGTCACCCGTCCGTGACGATACACTTTAGTCTCAGGAGCAGTTATGGGTGAAGATAGCTTTATTCCGGTGGCAACCAATAGCGGGTCGCGGGGCGAACTGGTCGAGCGCGGATTTAGCCGTCAGCCGCTCAGAGTTGATGTGGACATTGCACGCGCGATGGAGGAATTGGCGCATGCGGCCTGGTCCATCCCTCGGGACAAGTATTACGAAGGGGGAGACCGGTATCGTTCTTTAAACCGCGTTCGGGCTGAGATTGTTGAGGGCGGCGTAAGAGTCTGGGCCAGCGAGGAGAGCACGCCTTATGTGCAGCTGAAGAAATACAACACGACAATCGGTGGCGTGCCGCGAGAGTACGCTCCGTTGCCGGTCGAGGTTGCCGCTTCCATCGGAGTTCGCAAGATGATTGCCCAGCAGCTTTCTTGCTTGCCGCTCTCGCGCGTGGGCACGAGGTACCTGGTCAACGTGCATGTTATTCGATTTGTGGCCACGCTAGGCCGGCCTTGCGACACCAGCCCTCCGGGCTTGCATAAAGATGGGGAAAAATACATTGCCACGCTGCTGCTGGGGCGCTGCGGCGCTCAGGGCGGCGAAGTGATTATCACCGACAATGACAAGCGCGAAATGGATCGCTTCACCATGCGCGAAACGGGTGAGTGTTATGTCTTCGACGACGACCGCATCTGGCATATGTTGACGCCGGTGGCAGTGCTGGAAGGCAATCAGTTTGCCTATCGCGACACGCTGGCCTTCGATATGCTGCCCGAGGGTTGGGAACCGGCGGAGTGATGCGGGAGTGGCCCGCCCTGAGTACGGCCGCAGAGAAACCCGTCCCGTGAGGACGTGTTAATGGCTATTCCTTTTAGGCTTAAGTTCATCGCAGGCGCTGTTGTTGCCCTTGCGTTCGTTGCGCTCGTGGCCGTTGCCCTTTGGCTAAAGGGATGCGGCGAACCGAGAGCTATGGAACCCAAGGATCAGGAGTTGATTGCGACCTTTCATGCTCACCGCCAGGCGTTCGAACAGCTACAAGAAATGGTGACGGAGGATGCGCGGCGGGGCTGGTACCTGGAGGGCAACGACTCAAGAAAACCCGACCAGCCTCGGCGGGACGAGTACATGAACCTGATATCCCAAATTCGTCCCGGACTTCGAGTGGTAATGACTGGACCCACCGGCGCAGTGAGGTTCATCTTTGCCATGGAGGGCACAGCAATCGGACCCGACTGGGTCAAGGGGATTGAGTACGTGCCGCCGAGTGACCATAGGTGGGAGGGTATCCTCTTGCCCGATTTGGACAAGGCAGCCAGTCTGCCAGCCCATGTTTACATACGAGAGATCGAGCCAGGGTGGGTCCTCTTCTATCAGCGTGATGAGTGACCGCGGGGCGCTGGCCCATCATCTCAGGTCAACAGCTCGGTGGGAAAACCGGATAGAATTGGTCCCGCGTGGCCTTCCGATTCGAGTTCGATCCGGTCAACAAGATCCTGCTGGCGCGGTTCGAGGGTCAGCTCACGAATGAATCTGCGGAAGCATACCATTATGCCCTGGGCAAGAATTGGGCCGCGACCAATGCCCGCACGGGCATCTGGGATCTTTCGGCAGTTACGGAGTTTACCTTGGCCTCTGATTTCCTGCGAAACCTGGCAATGCGCAAGCCAGTCACGCCGGGCTTGACCGACCATCCCCGTTTTATTGTTGTGCCGGAGACGGCTGGATACGGCTTGATGCGCATGTTCCAGATCGTGGGAGAGTCTTCGCGACCGGGGCTGCATGTGGTGCGTACGGTGGAGGAAGCGCTCAAGACACTGGGTGTTCGATCCCCCCAATTCGAACCTTTAGAGCACCGCGGGGGTTCGTGACCGAAGCATGCCTTCACCGAAGAGCGCGGTTATTTCTTGCGCATCCAGACGCCCCAGGTGAGCGGTCCGGCTTCCTTATTGGTGATGGGGCGGCCGGCCAGCTTGAGGACCAGCTTGATCTGACCGTGGTGGTAGCCCTCATGCCAGAGCATGTGCTGGAGCAGGAGGATCGGGTGGTCGTAGTGAAGGTCCATGTCGCGGACGGCCTCTAGCCTGCCCTTTACTGCATTCCGCACCGCCTGGGCGCTGTCGTTCAGCATCTGCGCCATGCGACCGCGGTCAGGCTCGATCGCCCACTCTTCCTCGGGCAGGTTGCTGGCGAACTCGGGGGCATCCTCGGAGACGAACACGAGCCGCACGTAGTGAATATGTGTGAACAGCTGCGCGATCGACGGGCTGCCCTCCATCGCCCTGACCTGCAGTACGTCCTCGGGGAGAGCGCGCAGCAGGTTTAACAGGATGGTGTTGTTGCGGTCCCAGGAGTCCAGCAGAGCCTCAAGCAGCGCTTGCTCTGGCGCTTCTGACATAACTCACACTCCGTGTTGTTGATGCAAGAATTGTGACACGGATCGCGGGGATGGGGCCACCTTTGCGCCGTCTAGAACAGCGATGCCTGCCTGGAGAATCGATGACTCGGTATGCGTCGTCTTAGTGGGGAGAATTGGGGTCTGGGGTGGATTTGTTGGGCGTGGCGGGTTGGGCTGCGGGCGCAGCCGTGGGGTTGGTTCCTGACTGCTGGGTGTTGTTGCCGCCGGATGGGGCGGGGGCTGCGGCCGACATCACATCCTTATGATTGCCGATCATGTTATTGGTGTGTCCGGAATTCTGGTTGGGGGCGGGGGCTGCGGTCATGACGTCCTTGTGATTGCCCGACATGCTGCTCTGATGTCCGGAGCTCTTGGCGGCCGCGTCTTTCTGGTTCTTTCCATTTTCTGACGCGGACGGCGTGGCGGCTGCGGTTTGCGGCTTGGCCTGGCTCTTCTTGGGCGTGCTTTGCGCTGACACCACGGCGGACATGGCCAGGGCGATCAGAAGACTCTTTGAGATGGAGGTCATGCGGGCAGCGTAGCGCTGTAGGGAAGATGGCCGCAAGAAGTTTTCGAGGTGGGTGGTGTCTTCGGTAATGGGTTGGGGGCTAACTCGCGTGATCGAACCCACTTGGGCAGGCATTCCCGACTCCCGCCCTTCGCAAAGTGCGCGAAGGACGGGGCACCCACAGTGTTGCTGATAGCGGCGAGATCAGAGCCTGCGCCACCCGCCTTCATCCGAAATCGGTATCCTTCATCGCGATGTCAGCGATCCGTCGCGGGAGGTTGCGTCTGCGGGATTACGCGAATGCCGGTGGCGTCGAAGATGTAGGTCTTTACTTCTCCATCGCTGCCTTGAGCGGGGAATTCTTTTCCGTTCAGCTGGAAGCTTACACCGGCGGCGTTTCCTGTTTTCACCACGACTTCGGTGCTGGCGCGGACGGAGGTGTGCGCCGGCGCGATCAGAGTCTCTTCGGCCACGGGCTTGCCATCCGCCGCGATCGAAACCCATGAGGTTTTCTCGGCGCGAATCAGCAGGGTGAAGGTGCTTGCCGGGTTCGCTGCAGCGAGGACTGTTCCCTTGGCGGTTGGACTGACGCTGGGCGGACTTGCGATGGGCTTATTCGAAGAACTGCTGGCGGCGTCGACGGATGACGCTGAAGACGGCGTTTGCCGGGTAGGTGAGGGCGTAGCTGTTGCGGTCGCGGTTGGCGGAGCGCTGATTGTGGCTGGATGCGCGGCTGCGGCGGGGATGATTCCTGCCGCGAGTTTTGCTGGCGGCAGAGTTGCCAGAGACGATTCTTTTCCGCTCTTTCGTGAGGGCGACCCGCTGGAAGCGGACGGCTGCGTTGCCATTGAAACCGGTGCGGCGACCGCAGCGGGTGACGGAGCCGGAGAAGGTTGCGACGCGGCTGCGGTGTGGGATGCGGACTCGTCGTGACGGCGAGAATTCCAGACGGCCAATACTAACGTTACCAACAGCAGGGCCGCTGCCAGCTTGGTCCAGGGGATTTGGGCGGAAAGCTGATCGGGGGTTTGGCCTGGGTCTCCTGCGGAATATTTTTCGCGGAAACGTCCGGCTGCGGGAGCGTTTTCGGCGGAAGCCAGCAGCTGGGACAGATCCTGGTTGCGATTGCGCCGGTCTTCTTTGCGGCGATTTCTTGCGGAAACAGAGTGGCTGCGATCCTGGTTGCCGCTGCTGCCGGGGAAATCGTTGATCGGGAGGTGGTCGCTGTGACGGGCGTCGGCATGACGGGCATCGGCATGACGGGCATCGGCGTGACGATCCTTGTCGTCGCGATCCTTGTCGTGACGATCGTGACTGTGAACGTTCTGATCGTGCCGATTCGGCTGGCGAGGCTCGGGCGCGGCGTCGTTCGGCTTGCCGGCCGGGGCGCGGAAATCCGGCAGAATCGATTGCTGCTGAACCTGGCTCTCGCGCAGGGCGGTGAGATAGTCGGTGATGGCCTCTTCTTCGTCGAGGCCGACCTGGCGGGCGTAGGCGCGCACGAAACCTTTGTTGAAGACGCCGCCGGGGAGCTGATCGAAGTGTTCGTCCTCAAGGGCGCGGAGCATGCGGGTGCTGATTTTCGTGGTATTGGAGATGGCGTCGAGCGCGATGCCGCGCTGCTCACGCTGCTTGCGAAGTTTGTCTCCAAATGCTCCCACGGCGGGCTCCGGCGGGCGGGGTTAAGGTGCCGTCCGCGTTCAGATCCCAACAATCATAGGCGAAGGCTGGGGCGGATGCCAGAAGAGGTTGAGTGTCGGGGGTTACCGGAGGGTGAAAAGTGCCTCGGGGACTAAAGCCCGCAATCTGATGTGGGCACGGACGCGGCGCTGAAGCGCCGCTCTTCCACGGCGACGCATGCGGCGCACCCGCAGCCAATTTCTATGCTGCTACTGGGATTTTTTCTCTAACGCGATGGTCAGGGTGGCGTTGCAGGTTTTGGCTGGGTCGTCGAAGGCTGAGGCTTCGCGGTCGCCTTGGGAGGCGCGGAAGAATAGTCCTTGCTTGGTTTTGTCGGGGAGTCCGGTGAAACGGGCCTTGCCGGCGGCGTTGGTTCCGACTTCAAGATCCAGCTTGTGGAGGCTCAGGAACCTGTAAGCAATGTGGACTTTGATTTTGGCATCATAGACTGGCGCGCCGGTTGCATCGTTCACGGTAAAGTCGACGGAGCAGGGACCGATTCCGCCGTCGATAACAGGAACGGCTTGGGGGTCCGCGGCCGGAGTATTTTGAGCCGACAGGGCTGGTATGGAAAGTAATGCCAGCAGAATCGCGATCGATAGGGGGATTCTGTTTTGAGCGGGGGTTTGCTTCCGTATCTTTTTCATCCGTGCCTTTGCCATCCGTATCTTTGTAATTGGTATCTAAGGATACGCCCGCTGGGGCCGGGACGGTAGGGAAGCCAGGAAAACGGTGGGGACACCAAAGTAGCCCCTGCCAAACCGGGTGACTTCAGGGTCTCGCGACCTCGAAGGGCTTTTTCGGGGTGCTTTGCGGCTTTCGCGGGCGAGGGCGCCTGCGCCACACCGTGAGGAATCCATTGGCTTTAGGGGTTCGGGTTACCAACGTTCATTGATCCGGTGACCGGGCGAACATATAATTTTTAGAACTGTCACTCCGTCCAGCTAGGAACAAGGGAAAGGCATGCCCGAGGCCACCGGCACTCAACTAACCCGCCAGAGCCAGGAGCTGACCATCTTTCACGACGTGGCGAAAGCGCTCACGTCGTCGCTGGACCTCGACTCCATTTTGCAGACCATCATGGAAAAGATGGCGGAATACTTCCGTCCGGACACGTGGTCGTTGCTGATGGTGGATGAAGAGCACAACGAACTTTACTTTGCCATTGCCGTGGGAGACGCCGCCGAGGCGCTGAAGAATGTCCGCTTGAAAGTGGGCGAGGGCATTGCCGGGTGGGTGGCGAAGCACGGCGAGCAGGTGATTTCGGCGGATGTGGAACATGATCCGCGCTTTGCCAAGCGAGTGGATGAGACCACGCAGTGGGAGACGCGGTCGGTGATCTGCGTGCCCCTGCGTTCGCGGCTGCGGGTGCTGGGCGTGATCCAACTGGTGAATGTGGACATGTCGCAATTCAACGAGGCGGAAGTTTTCTTTCTGCAGGCGCTGAGCGACTACGCTGCCATCGCGATTGAGAACGCGCGCTGGGTGGAGAAAATCCAGGAACTGACCATCACCGATGACTGTACCGGTCTCTACAACGCGCGGCATTTGTACAAAACGCTGGAGACCGAAGTGTACCGGTCGTCGCGGTTTGGATATGAGTTCAGCGTGCTGTTCATCGACCTGGACCACTTCAAGTCAGTGAACGACACACACGGGCATTTGATCGGGAGCAAGCTGCTGGCGGAGATTGGTTATCTGGTGAAAGCGCAACTGCGGTTGATTGACTTTGCGTTTCGCTATGGCGGCGACGAATTTGTGGTGCTGTTGCCCCAGACCAGCAAGGATCAATCGCTGGTGGTTGCGAAACGGTTGCGGGATGCGCTGCGGGCCAGCAGTTTTTGCCGCGAAGAAGGCCTGAATTTGAATGTTCGGGCTTCGATTGGGCTGGCTACTTATCCGCACGATGCGCGCGACGCGCATGACATCATCCGGCAAGCCGACGAGATGATGTATCTGGTGAAGAATACGACCCGCGACAATATTGGGATCGCGCAGCGGGGAGTGATGAAATGAAATTTGTAATTTTGTAATCGGGTAATTTTGTAATTTAAAAGCTGCCCGATTTCCCGCTTGGCGGCTACTAGCTGACAAACGAGGAGCCGTCACCTTCGTTTCATTTCGCCATCACCCGCTTATCTCTTGCCAGATACGCGTATCGCCTGGCTCTCACTTCGTAAAAATATCGTGATCTTCGTCGTATTGTTGCTCGACCTTCTCAGCCTCACCCGCCATTTCATCTGCGTCTTTCTCCAACCGCTTGTTGATGGCGGCCCGGTCGGAGCGAGGTTGGTTGGATGACTGTTGCGGCGAACTTGTTGAACCCTGCTTGATATCCGGCATAGTGCACCTCTCGCCTGATTATAAACAATTGACCGCTGGTCGATGAGCGCTATGGCGATTTAACGACACTTTCGCCCTGCGGCATATAATGGCTGGCATTATGTTGCCGCCGCGAAAATGGCGTTCTTGCCTGTTCGCATTGGCAGTTGCCGCAATGGTGCCATCCCTATCAGCCGTTGTGGTCGAGATGCGCGAATGGCATGGCAAGCAGATTCAGTGCATTCATGGCGGCCTTGGTTTCTTTCACCCGAGGTTTTGTGGCACGCTCGATCCTGCATATGAACGAGTTTTTGTAGGGACCGTGCAGTCCGTAGCTGAAATATCAGACACTGACAGGCGACTCGACATTACCCCCGACGAGGTCTTCGTAGGCGACTCCAAGGATCCTGTATCGACAACTGTTAATCAGGCTTGTCTCACTCCGAATGATCCCGAAATTAAACCCGGAGATAGATGGCTCTTCTATCTTCGGACCTACAGAGCTTTTAGGACCGACGGGAAACCGATCAACAGATCCGTTCAGCTAGAGATGCCGTTTGACGGCCCCAGCAAACCCTTATCTCAAGCTCAGGACAATATCGCTCAGCTGAGGCACTTGGCACAGATGACTGACTCAGGGATCCTCAGCGGAAATGTCAGGAGAATGTACACGGGGCGAATGGATGGGGCGCCGAACTACAAAGTTGTCGCAAAACGAGTTTCGGACGGCAGCGAGTATTCCACACGCACTGACAGCGAAGGAGAGTTCAAATTCGACCCTATGCCTGCGGGCACCTACGAGGTGTCAGCGAACACTGCAGAGGGATTGTGGGCTAGAGAAGCCGGCAACCTGGAGGTACACCCAGGCAAGTGCACTTCGACCGGTTTTATGCTCCAGACGGACGGCAGGATTTCGGGCCGCATCGGGTCGGCGGATGGGAAGCCTTTCACGGTTCACCCGTGGGTACAGATAGTGTCCGTGGATGAACAATGGTTCACGTCAGCCTACGTCGATGCGAACGGATACTTCGAGGCCACAGGTTTGGACCCTGGCCGTTACCTGGTCGGCATCGGCATTCGAGATACTAGTCATATCGAGACCCGAAGTGGGGGCTACGTGTTCACCGTCGACACTCGAAATTCGGCTGAAAGAAAAGCTAAAACTCCCGTTTACTATCCCGGCGTTCGGAGCGAAAAGAATGCAACGATCATCCAGCTCGGTCGCGCCGAGAAGCGTACTCACGTGGATTTCGGGATCCCTGCTGAAGATGTTCCCGAGCCTCTTGGGCATCCCTGATGAAACCAGGCGTTAACCCTCATTGAGAATTCCCGTCTTAGGCGTTGGCGGATGAGTCCCGCCGCACCCCCTCCCCGCGCAAATTAGGCACTAGAATCGACATCAATTGATGCTACAATCAGTGCCTGGAGTTTCTATGAGAACAACCCTTGCGCTGGATGACGATCTGGTACGCATCGCCCAGGAGTTCACCGGGGTAGAAGAGAAAGCGGCGTTGGTTCGGGAGGCTCTCAAGGCTCTCATCGAGCGCGAGAGCGCCCGCCGATTGGCGTCCCTGGGCGGCACAATGCCCAAAATGAAGGCGACTCCACGCCGCAGGGTGGGGACGAATTGATTCTCGCCGATACGTCGATCTGGATTGACCACCTTCGTTCCGACGATAAGGGAATGCGCCAGCATCTTCAGCAGCGGAACATTGTGGTCCATCCCTTCATCATTGCGGAACTTGCGCTGGGATCTCTGCGGCAGCGGGCAAAAACGCTGGCGCTCCTGGACTTGTTGCCGCAGGTGCGGATGCCCCAACTGGCTGAGGTGCGCCTCATGATTGAGGCCCGCCGCTTGTACAGCCTGGGCATCGGTCTGATCGACGCGCACTTGATAGCGTCGATCTTTCTTGCTGTTAATTCGCCTACGCTTTTGTGGACGCGAGATAAACCACTCCGTAGGGTCGCCGAAGCTCTCGGCATTCACGCCAACATGAATTGAGTGATTGAGTTATCGGGCCATCGGGTGATTGTAAGAAGGGTCTTCAATCGCTTCATGACCCAATCACTCCTCACTCAATTCTTTTTCTCTTCCGGTTTGTATGGGTTTGCATTCGCGGGGCCGGTGGGGTTTACCGCGAAATCCCAGACGTAGAGGTTCATGCTCTCGTTCCCCTGGATTTCGATCAGGGCGTACTCGCCGGGGGCCAGGTCGGTGGTGGGGGTTAGTTTGAGCCAGCCGCCGGCTACGCGGTCGATGGTGGTCTTTACAAAATCCTGCTGCTGGCTGACCTTGCCGGAGGCGGTGCGCTTCAGGTCTCCGAGGATGCGCTTGCCATCTTTCACCTTCACCTGAACGATGCGAAAGCGATTGAACGGGACGATAGCTTGCTCGGGTTGTTGCGGCTGCTGGGTGCCTCGCTGCTCGGGGCGCGGAGCGTCGAGGCTGGGCAGCGAGGGTTTGGCGGACGCAGTTTCACCGGCCGGCGCCCGATCGGGGGCCTGGTCGACGTTGATGTAGATCGAGGGCACGCCCACATGGGCGCGGATGGAGGAGTGCTCGCCTTCGAGTTCGATGGATTCCCTGGCGCCGGCCGCGGGAATGATTCCGCGCAGAATGTTCGCCTTGGCTTTGGGATTGATGTCTCCCTCGCTCTGTTGCAGTTCGACCAGTTGCGGCTGGCCCTGAAAATTATCGAGGAGAAAGATGCCGGAATCTTCCGGGAGGCGCAGTCCGGGCGCGACTTGCGGAAGATGGGCGAGCTCGGCTTCGCGATCGGCGTCGGTTTCTTTCTCGATCGCGGCCGCCTCAGGGATGGGGGAGGTGGCGCGGTCTTTCTCGTACTTTTCGGTGGCGGGCCAATCCACCAGCGCAGACGGAAGCTCTTCCCATTCGTTGCGCTCGGCGCTCATATAGCGCACCCGGTCGCCTTTGACCTCATATTTAGTCACGAGTTGGAAGGAGCCGTCTTTGAGGATGAGACGTTTGGAGAGTTCCTGGGCCGGGGCGTGGAACGCTAGCAACGCGGCCAGGGGAAGGATCGATCGAACAATCCAGCGAACGCCTGGACGTGCGACTTGTGGGCGCGGGGAAGGCATCGAGATCCTGGTCTCCTCTTGATTATTATCTTACGGCCTGCACAGGGCGCGAGCGGCCTGCACGGGTGCTGGGATGGCTTTGGGTTGGATTGCGTTGCTTCCAGTTTGTATCATAATAGCTGCATGGCATTTCCGATCCGAGTCTGCTCCGTTTGCTCGGAAGAGTTCGAGCTCAAGCCGGATAAACCCGGCTTTGCCAACCGCTGCCCGGCATGCAGCGAACCGGCGAGCGCTGACTCCAAGGAAAAACCGGGCATGGACGCCGACGAACGCAAGAGTCTGAAGGAAGCGAACGAGGCCCGGAGACGCGCCATGCGCGATCTGCTCTATCGCAAGGATAGCTGAGGGGTTCTTCTCAGGCGGTAAGTCTCAAGTCACTTGGTGGCCGCACGCTCAAATTTTTCCAGGGTCATTGTGTTGTGCGCAAGCATGTGTCCGTTGATTTCGAGGCGGAAGTCCTGCTTGACGAAGCCGACGCCAGGGACAAACCACTGTGTCATCGCGATATTCATCGGGGCAATTTCTGTGGGGATGGTCATCTCCGTGCGCACGGATGCCGCACGATAGGAACCTGCCGGAACCCTGATCGGCTCGGGTGCCGCGGCGGTTTTCCGGGAAGTGACCTGACCAGTGCGATCGTGCCAGGTCCAACTCTCGCCGGGCGCGAGGGTGGGATTCAAAAGCACCTCGGGAGGGTCAAACTCGGACTGGCTATCGGCGACGTAATCGACGGCCTTCGAGTGCAGCAGTCCGGCAGGCGTCAAAGCATACCAGTCGATATTTGCCAGCTTGCCGTCGCGCAGGGCTTCAACCCGGGTGTAGGTTTTCCCCCCGATTTGTTCGGTGCCGGTGACGTGAGCAATCATGGTAGTCTCGACCACTCCATTTTTGGCAGCGCGCGCATCGTCCCCTTCGAAATGAGCGAGGGGTCCGACCTCTTTGCGCAAGTGGTAAGTCCAGCGGGTTCCGGTGGCGAGCGGGTAATCCTGGGCGCGCACAGGAACGGTGGACAACAGCGCGGTCACCAACGGGATCATCGCCAGGCACGGCCAGTCAACTTTCTTCATGCAGGCCCTCCAAGACACGTGCGCGGATTCGACTCTGCTGCGCTCGACAGGGAAATCGGTTCGCCTAGTGTGGCGAGGTTTCAGCCGTGGAGGCCTCCGGCATCATAGGCGCTTCAATCATTCCCTTGGCCTTGTAATCGATGGGCACCACGCGGTAGCGATAGATCATCCCATGGTCGCCAATTACATAAGCTCGGTCCCGCGCCGGCAGGCTGAAGTTGACCACCTGTGCCGGGAAGCGAATTTGGCGTGTCGTCCAGTGCTTTCCTCCATCCACGGTGTAGGCCCACGTGTCTTCAAGGATGGACCACCCCACTTCGCGGTCGACGAACTTCACCTTTGTAGCACGCGGGCAGAATTTGGCAATCACGGGCTGCCAGCTTTGGCCCCCGTCGGCAGTTCGGTACAACGCACCCCCGCTGCGGACCTGGAACCCGGTGGTGGCATCGAGGAAAAACGCGCCGTTGACGCGTTGATCCCCCTCCTCTTCCGGCCCCACGAGGACCTTCCAGGTGTCACCACCATCTTCTGTCTTAGCGGTGATTCGCTTATCGCCCATGGCGTAGCCGACCGTCGGAGTGGGAAAACTAAGGACCCAGGTATCGCATTCGGTCTCATGCGTCAATCCTTGCTCTTCCATCTTTGCCCGGCAGGAAAAAACCTCCTTCCATTTGACACCGCCATCCTGGGTCACGAGGATTTTGTGCGCGTAAGTGCGGAATCCCTTCAAATCGGAAACGAAAAACACGTCTCCCCGAATGTCCCCGGTCACCGGCTGCCAGGACTCACCGTCGGTGGTGCGAAATAGGTTGTTCCACACCTGAGCCCAGCCGTGCTTTGAGTTCTTCATAAATGCGTATTTGATGTCGCTGCCTTGGGCATGGGGGTCGCCGCCGAGCTGCGCTGTCCAGTTGGTGCCTCCATCCGTGGTGTGAAGGATGGATCCAGCCGATCCCGTGACCCAGCCTTCCTCTTTGCTGGTGAAACGGACATCGAACAGAGCCAGGTCCTCTTTGTAATTTACCGGCTCCCATATGGCTTTGAATTTGGGCTGCGACGCTTTTTGTGCAGTGGATTGTTGCGCAAGGGTTCCGGCCTTGGGCGTTTGCGCTAAGAGGAGACTCGTGCCGCAGAGAAGCAGGGTGAGCACCGAGAGAGATCGTTTCATGCGGCGAATCTTACTGTGGGGAAAGGTCGAAGTCAACGAAAGCCGCGGACTTGGCGGCATCGCAAGAGGCTCGCAGGCGATAGAATCGCCACACTCATTGCCCTTGGTCGAATTTCATGGGTAATGGCCCCTGCGTGCCAGGCGTGGTCACGTTCGGGCCATTACCAACAGGCGTAGATCGCGTTAGCCTTTATTCGGTTATAGGTCGCGTTGTGATTTCGACCACGGTGTCTGGTGTCTGTAAGGGGTCAGACTCGAAGATCAGAGCGTGAAGAGGGGATTTTAGCGGGATGGAGAAGAAGTCAACTCAGGGATATCACGAGCCCGATTGCGTGTTGGCACACGATATAGTCAACAAACTGTCGGTGATCATTGGTAACTGCGACCTGCTGAGCGAGCAAGTGCAACCCGGCTCAGAGTTCGCCAAACGTTTGCGCCTGATTCACGATGTAGCTCAGGGGATAGCCAGGGAGCTAAACGAACACCAAGTGGAGTTGACTTTCTGGAAGACCCATCATCAATCTTCCGCATAATCAGCGCCGATTGAGTTGCGACGGTCCCTTCACAGCGTGGGATATTGGCGGCGAGGATATTGCGACTGTTCTGCGCTTGGCTGGGACGAGCTTCCTCTGCAAAGACCGCTCTGCAAAGACCGCTTCGTCGGAGAAGCTTTCGTGCTGTTCTGCAATCAATTTATCAGAGCTATGGCTACGGGATCATTTCCCGTTTGAACCGTCCCCGCGGGAGTTAATAGTCCGCTCGAACTAATTCCGTAGATCGATATTGAAGCGCCATCCTGATTTGCCACATAAGCAAAGGTACCGGCAGCGTTCACTGCGATCGGATAGGGCCACGTGCCTGCCTGTACGGTGCTCGGGGTATTCGGGGCCAGAGTGCCGGTAGCTGGGTCGATGTTGTACATAGAGACCGTGCCATCATAACGATTTACTACGTAGGCGAACTTGCCCGAAGGATGCACGGCCATGTATGCCGGCTGGTTTCCTGCGGGAACGAAAACTGCTGGGTTCGGCGTCAGCGTCCCTGTTGTGGCATCAACGGTATACATATAAACGTTGCCGTTATCCTCGTCGGGAACGTATGCAAATTTGCCGGTCGGATCGAAGCTGACTTCCCAGGGATATGGGCCGGCGATGACGCCGGCTGGGTTCGTCGGGGTTAAGGCGCCAGTCTCTGAATTTATAGAAAACGTCGAAATTGAGCCGTTGCCCGCGTCGGCCACATAAAGAAACTGTCCCGAGGGGCTAAGGGCGACAAACCCCGGACTGGAGAACGAAGAACGCGACGAAAACAGCGGAGGCACAACGGTTTCAGAAGGCGACAGGGGCGTCAATAAGCCACTGCCCGTATTGATGGTGAACATCGAAACCGAATTGTCATCGCTATTTGCCGTGTAGACGAAGTTGGCGGAAGCCGCAATTCCCTGGGGGAAGAACCCGGTCGGTACCTGCGTGGGACTGGTTGCCGTCAGCATGCCCGTATTGGGGTTAATGGTGAACATGGAAACGGTTGCGGCATCGGTTGCATTGGACCCGAGATTCGCAACGTAAAGGAAACTGCCCGTGGGGTCCATCGCCATGGACTCGGCATTGAAACCGTTATCGACTCCCGTCGGAACCGTCGCTGGGTTCGTGGCTGTCAGAGCGCCGGTGCAGGAGTCCGCGGTGTACATGGAGATTGTCGCGTCGTCGTAATTCAGAACGTACGCGAATGTGGGATGGATCGACTGGACGCAATTGGGGGAAGGGCTGGGTTGAGTACTTGCCGGGCTGTTTGCCATTTGCCCACAGCCAGTGCCAATTACGATGGGCAGAGCCAGCGAGACAATTGGGAGAAAAGCAGCGCGCATAATCCCTTCGAAGGGTTCATGTCCCCAGTACTTTATCACAAGCTGTACGACGAGCTAGCCTGCCTCGCCAGTAGTATCTGTCACAAGAATCGAGGTGGGAGGATGGTTGACGTTAAATCCCTATTTCACTCATTGCCCGGCTTCGCTCGGTCCGACAGGGAAGAGCCCGCGAAAAAATGGTTGGGCTTGTAGTATCCTCGGCTTGTCGATATTCTGTTGCACGCATCACGCCACCGACTCCACACACGATGAATTCTAAACTTATCCTTTATTCCTTCGCGCTGTCTTTGCTGCTGGGGCCGGCGGGCGCCTTTGGGCAGGCTGGAACCGATCATGCTGTTCCTCAGTATTCGACACAGGGAAGTGTTGCTTCCGCGGCGCCGCTGCCGCAGGGTGGGGCAGTTTCTTACGCGTCGGTGACGGAATTGAACGGGTTGCTGGCGGAACTGGAAGCTACGTCGAAGGCTACGCAAGCTGATCTTACCAAGCTGCGCATTGACCGCTGGAAGACTGACGGCTCGTCGAAGAAGCGGTCGCTCACCGATGTGGATTCGATCCAGCGCAATCTGCAGGGCGCGTTGCCTGAGATGATCCTGCAATTGCGGGGTGCGCCGGAGGACTTGACCCCAACCTTCAAGCTCTATCGCAACCTTGACACCCTCGACTACGTCCTCGGGGGCGTGGTGGAATCGACGGGCGCCTTTGGATCGAAGGATGATCTGCAGGCGCTCTCCAACGATTTGGATGGCTTCGATAAAAGCCGGAAAGCCTTCGCCGACCGCATGGAGAGCCTGTCCGCGTCGAAAGAGCAGGAGATTGTGCGTCTGCGCACCGATCTGAGGACGGCGCAGGCTGCGATCCCGGCGCCGCCTCCGAAGAAAACCGTGGTGGACGATAACGAGCCTGCGAAGAAGCCTGCCGTGAAGAAGAAGCCTGTGGTAAAGAAACCGGCTACTGCTCCGGCTCCAGGTACGACTCCGGCCACTACGCCGCCGACGCAGGCTCCGCCGGCGCAACCCAAGCCGCAGTAGACGGGCTTCGGGCTTCGGCTGTCGGGCTTTAGCCAAGGCCAAAGCTTGCGGCGCTTGGGGTTCCATAATTTTGGGTGAAGGGTTTTGCTGAAGCCCGAAAGCCGACACCCGAAGCCCAATTGAGAAATCCGGCATGAGCTTTCATGGCAGCATTCCCGCGGCTATCTTCGGCATCATCATCATCTGCGTGGTGTTGCTGGATGCGTTTGAAACCGTGGTGCTGCCGCGCCGGGTCACGCGGCACTTCAAGCTGACGGCGTGGTTTTACCGGCGTACGTGGATTCCATGGAGAAACATAGCGGGGCGCATCCGGACGCCTTCGCGGCAGCAAAATTTTCTGGGATACTTCGGGCCGCTCTCGCTGATCATGCTGCTGGCATTTTGGGCTGCCACTCTGATCATGGGTTTTGCCCTGCTGCAATATGGCATCGGCGGGCACGAACAACTAAGCCATGAGCCGATCACGTTTGGCAGGATCATCTACCACAGTGGCCAGACGTTCTTCACGCTGGGCTATGGCGACATTCTGCCGACTTCAAGTTTGGCGCGGTCTCTCTCGGTAATCGAAGCGGGGATGGGCTTCGCCTTTCTGGGCGTGGTGATCGGTTACCTTCCGGTGGTGTACGCTTCGTTTTCGCGGCGTGAGATTCAGATCTCGATGCTCGATGCGCGCGCCGGATCGCCGCCAACCGCTGCCGAGTTGCTGGTGCGGCTGGCGGGGACTACGGAGAATCCGGCGATCGATCAAGTCGTGCTCGATGGATGTTTGCGCGACTGGGAACGCTGGTCTGGAGAATTGCTGGAGAGTCACATTTCGTATCCGGTGCTAAGTTTCTTTCGTTCGCAGCATTACAACCAATCGTGGCTGGGGGCGCTGCAGACCATGCTGGATGTGACCTCGCTGGTGATTACGGGCATCGAGGGGATTCATCCCGGGCAGGCGCGGCTGACTTTCGCCATGGCGCGGCATGCGGCTGTGGATCTGGCGCAGGTGGTGAACGCGCGCTACGATGCGCAAGCCGCGGAGCGGTTGACGGATGAACAACTCGACACGCTGCGCGAGACGCTGGCGGCCGCAGGATTGAAATTGCGAACGGGAGATGAAGCGCGGCAGAAGCTGAATAAGTTGCGGTCGATGTATGAGCCTTACGTGCATTCGACGGCGCGAAATCTGATGGTGGCGTTGCCTCCGTGGCAGCAACCGTCGAAGACGCGCGACAACTGGCAGGCTGGGCCGTGGGACCGCGTGATCCAGGCCAAAGGGCTGGCTGTGCTGGGTCAGAAGCCGGTGACGCCGCCGGGCAGCGACGATCATTTCTAGTGGGCGTTGAGATAGACGAACCCCCGCCGCTCCTTTATCCTTTATTCCACTACGGGCCCTCAATTCGTTCGCCCCGCCAGGGGAATAGGAGGATGCCGATGGCACTTTGTGGAATTTCCCGCATTGACGACTTAAACGCCGGAGCAGTTGCTGCAAGTCCGATCGGTCCCGGCGATCCCGACAACGAATCTGTAGGAGTGATTCAAAACCTGCTTACCGGACAAGGGCAGACCGGTTTGCCTAACCTGCTGAGCCCCGATTTTGGCAGCTTCGGTCCGCTGACCAGCGCTGCCGTGCAGAGCTTTCGCACGCAGCAGTCGCTTCCGGCGGGGAACCAGGTGGATGCTCAAACGCTGAAAGTGCTGGTGCAGGCGCCAGCGGCGGCGCCGATCGCGTCGCAGGGTTATCTCACTCTTGCGCTCGATTTCGATTACAGCGGCCTGGCGAAAATCCTGAGCGTCGTGGCGCAAATGGAAGGTGCGGGCAAATTCAGCGCCATGAACCTTAATACAGACAAGGCTGGATTATCGTTTGGGCTGATCCAGTGGGCGCAGAAGCCGGGACGGCTCGGCGAGATTCTGAGCGCGTTTTATGCGGCCAGTGCGGCGGACTTCGTCAGGATTCTGGGCGCAGGCGACCCGAACGTGGCGAGCGGTCTGATCGCGCACACTCAGCAGGCCGGGGGCGGGATTGATCCCGTAACCGGTCTGACGACCGACCCGGCCTACGACCTGGTGAACGATCCCTGGGTCAGCCGATTCCGCGCGGCGGCGCTGTGGGTGCCGTTTCAGCAGGTGCAGGTGCAGACCGCGTTGAACGACTTCCGCAGTTCGTTAACGCAGATTGAGCAGTACGCTCCGCAGTTGAACACGGAACGCGCCGTAGGCTTCATGCTGGATCTGGCCAATCAATTCGGCAACGGCGGAGCGCACAGCATTTACCAAGCTGCGTATCAGGCCGGCATGCCGATCAGCGATGCGCTGCAAGCCATGGCGAACGAATCGGTCGAGCGCATTCAGGATGCGTGGAAAGCGGGAACCCAGGCGCGCCGCCAGCATTACCTGACCACCGATTTTCTCTCGGACGATGCGTTTAATGATTCGGGACTGAGCCTGCAGGCGTCGGCCGACGCCGCGGCATGACACCCGGCATCTGATAAGATCGCGTCTTCATGAAGCATGTCGGCGAGAACGTCGTGCGCATTGAAGCCGAGGCCCTGCGGGCGCTGGCGGACCGGATTGGCGGTCCAATGGCGGCGGCGTTTCAGCGCGCGGTGGACTTGATGTTTGCCTGCGCCGGCCGCGTGGTGGTCACGGGCATGGGAAAGAGCGGGCTGATCGCGCGCAAGATCGCGGCGACACTGAGCTCAACGGGAACTCCGGCGTTGTATCTGCATCCCGTGGACGCGCTGCACGGGGATTTGGGAATGGTGGTGCGCGGGGACGTGGTGCTGGCGCTTTCGGCTTCCGGCGAGACGGAGGAGATTCTGGCGCTGCTGGCGACCATCAAGCGGCTGCGAGTACCGCTGATTGCGATGACGGGAGATGAGATCCTCAAGAAATCCGCGGGCGAGGGCGCCCGCGCCGCACGAGCATCAACTCTGTCGGGCGCGGCGGATGTGGCTTTGGACTGCTCCATCGCCGAGGAGGCCTGTTCGCTGGGGCTGGCTCCTACAGCTTCTACTACAACCATGCTGGCTTTGGGCGACGCGCTGGCGGTTACGCTCAGCGAGAAGCGCGGGTTCAAGGAAGAAGATTTCGCCAATCTGCATCCGGGCGGGAAACTGGGGAAGAGGTTGGCTCGAGTTGAGTCTTTGATGCATTCGGGCGAAGCGCTGCCGCGAGTTGGGCCGCAGACGAAGATGCCGGATGTGATTTATGAGATGTCGCGCAAGAAGCTCGGCGTGACGGCGGTTGTGGAAGGCGAGCGCCTGGTGGGCATCATCAGCGATGGAGATTTGCGGCGCCTGCTCGAAAAGCGTGGGAAAGACGTGCTCGATCTGACCGCGGGCGAGTGCATGACCAAGAATCCGCGGACGATTGCTCGGGGAGAATTTGCCGCGACTGCGTTGGCTTTGATGGAAGAGAAGAAGATTACATCTTTAATGGTGGTCGACGGCGGCGGCAAGCTAGAAGGGATTGTGCACCTGCACGACCTCTGGAGCACGGAATTAGTGTAACTCCGGCAGCCTGCCGGGACGGCGGCGCTACGAAGCGGCGCTACAATACCTGCATGTATCACTACGATCCCAATACCGCGCTGGAAGAACTGACCGAAGACGCAACCCTGCCCAACCCGGTGCACGTGCGCGACATGATCCTGCGCAAGCATCCCTCGACCGACAAGGCTCTGGAGTTGAACCGGCTGTTTATCGAATATCAGAAGTTTTTCGGGGAGACGCAGAAGCTGGGGAAAGAGATTTTGCGGCAGCTGACTGCGTAGACTTCCTACGTACCAAGTCGAGTTATTGATGTCGCCTTCGCGGAGCGTGAAATTAAGATATGCAGACCGTGCGTCACGCCGTTTTCGCCCGGCCACAAGAACCGAAAAAAGTTCTCGCCATCGAAGAGGTGTGATCGAGAAGCCGCTGAATCTCTTCCGCACTCACAATCACGTTGGACCGATACAGAATGAGCGTGTGGCCATCCCCTTCCATGTGCCATTTCTCCTCTTTCGGCAGTCCCTCAAGAAACGTTAGCAACGGAGGCGCAAAAAGCTCCCGCACTCTGTCCCCCTCCGGCCCCCGCAGTAAATAACGGTGAGAGAATCCGGGGTGTGAGTCGAAGTTGATATCCTTGTGAGTGAAGGCATCGGCTACGCGGTCCAGAACGCCTTCTGGGCGCAACTCAAAAACAGGCAGCCATACGTCCTGCGTGAAGGCGACGACGGTCTGGGTCCATGTGTGGCTGTTCTTTCCGCCGCCGGTCGTATACCAATAATCAAAAAGGCTCGTGTCGAATCCGGCGAATTGGCCGGTCATGATGTTTCTGAATTTCTGGCCGCGTCCCCTGTCGAAGAGCGGCGTCTGCAACCGTGGCGCGCGCGAGGAATCGGTCCAGTTGTCTCCCTCAAAGCTGAACCCGATCGCCGGGGCCAGAGTGATCAGAGCCTTAGTGCGCCGTTTCGCCTGGATCTGGCCGATCAGCATGACAATGATGACCACGGCGAAGAAGCCAACGATGAAATAGAGTCTGACGTTGCTGTGCATCGACGACCCTCAGGGGAGTCGAATCTTATCGCGGAAGTCTCAGCAAATCAATCTTCGAACCCGCTGGTAAGCCAAAAAACAGGGATCGGATCATTTACAATAGCTGATTCTCCTACTCGAATCTGCGCGTGCCCGTATCCCGGTACTCGCAACTCGGTACACGGTACTCAAACACTATGCATCGATGGTCAGAAGTCTTTATTCCTACCCTGCGCGAGGCCCCTGCCGACGCTGAAGTGGCCAGCCACAAGTTTCTGGTGCGGGCGGGCTACATTCGGCAACTGGCGGCGGGGATTTACTCATATCTTTTTCTCGGAACCAGGTCCTTTAATAAGATCATGGGCATCGTGCGCCAGGAGATGGACCGGATCGGCCAGGAGTTTTTCCTCCCAGCGCTGCATCCCCGCGAGATCTGGGAAGCCAGCGGGCGCTGGGCTCTCATGGGCGAAAACCTGTTTCGCCTGAAAGATCGCAAGGGCGCCGATCTCGCACTCGGCATGACCGAAGAAGAAGTCATGACCGACATTGCGCGCAAAGAACTGCGCAGCTACAAGCAGTTGCCGCAGATCTGGTACCAGATTGCTCCGAAATTTCGCGACGAACCTCGGCCAAAAGCCGGGCTGCTGCGGGTGCGGCAGTTCATGATGAAAGACGCTTACTCGTTCGACATCGACGCGGCCGGTCTGGATGTTTCCTATAAGAAGCATTACGACACGTACTGCCGCATCTTCGATCGCTGCGGATTGAAATACATGGTGGTCGAGGCGGATTCAGGTGCGATGGGCGGGAAGGAATCGCACGAGTTCATGGTGCGCACGCCGGCGGGAGAAGATCAGATTGTAAGCTGCGACGGCTGCAACTACGCGGCGAACATGGAGAAAGCTACGTCGAAGCTTGGGCTGGTGCACGATCTAGCCGCGGAGGGTGACGGCAAACCGCTGGAGGTGCACACTCCGGGGCAGAAGACGATTGAAGATGTGGCGCGCTTTCTGGGAGTTTCGCCGACCAACAAAATCAAGACCCTGGCCTTGATGGCGGAAGAGCCGGTGTCGGATAAGGATAAGGACAAGAAAGACGCGAAGACTGGCAAGACGAAGTTGCGCGCGATCGTCGTGCTGATGCGCGGCGATCATCAGCTGAACGAAGCCAAGCTTAACGCCACGGTGGCCGTAGCCACGCGGCCCATGGAGGAAGGTGAGATCAAAGCGCTCTTCAAGTCTCCCGCGGGATATTTGGGGCCGCTGGGGATTGAGTGGGCGAAGGATTTGAAGAAAGACGCAGATCGTCCGGTGCTTCTGGTCGACAAGGCTCTCGAAGGCCGCACCAATCTGATCGGCGGCGCTAACAAAGAGGACTATCACCTGAAGAATCTGACGCCGGGGAAGGATTTTCATCCTACCGCGTACGTCGACCTGCGCGCCGTTACCGCGGGGGAAGGTTGCCCAAAATGCGGCAACGCCTTGCGCATCGATACCGCGGTCGAGATTGGGCACATCTTCAAGCTCGGCTACCGCTATTCGGAGTCGATGGGCGCGCGTGTGCTCGACAAGAACGGCAAGGAAGTTACGCCGATCATGGGCAGTTATGGCATCGGCATCGAGCGCATCCTTACGGCGGCTGTCGAGCAGAGCAACGACGAGAACGGATTCTGGCTGGCGCCTTCGATCGCTCCGTTCGAAATTGTGGTTACACCAGTCAATGTGAAGGACGAGAGTCTGCTGAAAGCCGCCATCGACATTGCAACCCGCCTGGAATCCGCTGGATTTGACGTAATTCTGGATGATCGCAACGAACGGCCGGGGGTAAAGTTCAAGGATGCCGATCTGGTCGGTATCCCCTTTAGAATCACCGTAGGAAATAAGGTTACCGAAGATACTGTGGAAGTGGTTCTGCGCTCGACTCGTGAAGTACGCGATGTTAGGATCGCGGCGGTAGTGGAATATTTTCAAGGACTGCTGCGAGCCAAGGCCTGAAAGTTGTGCCGGCGGCTGGGCGGCGCAATTTCGAGACTATGGGAACCCTTAAAGCACTTGCTGGACTTCTTGCGATCATTCTGGTGATAGTGGCCTGCTTCGAAGTGGCTCCGCCGATGATGGCCAACTACAGCTTTCAGGACGACCTCCGGACCGTTGCGCTCATGGATGGAGCAAACTTCCAAAAGACGGACGACGATGTCCGTAATGATGTGATCCGAAAAGCCAAGGAGCACGAGCTGCCGATCGACCCAAAGCAGGTGACCGTGCAGCGCATGACTACGCCCGGCCTGGCCGCGGTCTACGTCGCCGTGGACTATTCGGTGACTGTCAGCCTTCCTGGTTATTCCTTCGACATGCACTTCAATCCGAACAGCGGAAACAAATAGAATCAGTGGCTAGCGGTCAGTAACGGCGCAACAGCTTCTCGTCATCGAGCCGACCATCAGATCCCTTCGCCAGGGCTGAATCCCAGATCTTAAAACCCACGCCTTAAAACTCACGCTTTTCAGCTTTGGCTGGGCATCCTCCGGCATCGCTCTCCATCCGAGTAGCGGCAAGTAGAGAGGCCGCGGTCCGCATGGTGCTGGCCTGCGATCCCGGCGGCTTGCGTTGTACCGCCTGCCGGAACCTCGGTTCCTCCACCAGTACTGAATCCATCCCCATTGTTACTGCACACAAATGGCGACGGCGCGGCTGAAAAGCCGCGCCGTTTCAAGAGTAGTTATCAGAGCGGTGGTTGTGGGGCCGCTCAAAACGTTGGAGCCTGAGTGGAAAGAAGCTCAGGCCCCCAAGGATTATTGTGGACCGCAGGTGCCGTCAGGAGCGTTGCCGGCTGCCGAACCCACGCCGATAGCGACTGGCTGCGACGACATGCCGTGGTAGACCGCTACGACTTGGTAATATCCGGTGTACTCCCAGTTGTACTGTGGCGGCGTTGGCAGGACGGGAGGGGTACCCGAAGCAAGATCAATCCAGGTGCACAAGGACGCTGCTGCCGTCATCAAACCGGTCGAGTTGATTGGGACCGGTGCTGGGGCGGCAGTATAAGCCGGCAGACCAGACCCGCCCGCAGTGCTGCCCACGATCGACACTGTGTATGAAACTTCGTTTGTCACGGGGACGGTCTTGCCGCTATGGTAGATCGCCACGGTATTTAATTGCAGCGTCCCGTCGGCGCCCGCGAGGTTGAAAAAGCCTCCGCCGCCTGGTCCGGTAGCCGAGAGTTGCACCGACTGCACATAGTCTGAAGTGCCGCATCCAGTTGAGATGAGCGCCAGCGCGACAAGCAATGCGGCCAGAATGTTTGTTCGTTTCACGAAGAAATCCTCCTGAAAAAATCGCCACTGATTTCAATTCGAATGTTGTCAGCTTCTAATAGTGGAGGCAAGAGAAATGTGTGGTTACTATGCAATCGATTGGTCACGTCCGATGGTCACACGGCAGTTACCCTAGGTGCGAGCGCGACCATTTTGACTCCGAATCAATGCGAGCATGTGTGGCTGCCCAGTCTCCCATGCAAGCAAGTTGCAGATGTCGAGGCTGTGTGAAATCGCCACGTCTTTCGGGCCTTTGAGCAATGGTACGTCCGCCCTCTGGACGCCATGGATGCGGGAAGCGAAGCCGAGGGCAGCTGAACTTGTGGCAGGAGCGTCGCCGCACTTACAAGCAATCTAAGAAAGACAGACTTAGAATGCTGGCCCGCCGTCGAGTAACTCGCATGGATTAGTCTTCTATCACTGAAGGGACAGTGACATTCGTAACGTTGCTACTACGTTACCTTCCACCTACTATCGCCATTAAGTTTAAGAGTTCCTTCACGCCCCTCGCACCGAACAGGAGTCCCTTGCTTCGGCAAATGACTCCGCCGCGCGGGGAAGCAGTGCGAGGAGCGGGCGAGCTCAGATTCGCGATCGTATCTGCGCGATCGTATCTGAACCGTTCGTAGCCAGGATGTCCGCAACAAGTGAAGTTCAGGTGGAGGCAGTTTCATGGCGATGAGATTTCGAGTGCTCCTCAGTGTGCTGGTGGTTCTGGCAACAATGTCGCTGGTCAATTGCGAAGGCTACGACTGCGGCGGGTTCGGCGCCCTGCCCTGTACCTCCGCTGGGACGGGGAATGGCAGTGGTGGTTTCGGCGGTGGTGGCGGTGGCGGGGGCAGCTCAGACACCGTGTTCGCATATGCCGTGGACACGTCCAACACCACAATGGATGGATACGGCCTAAACTCGACGGCAGGAACCTTTTCGACAATCTCCAGCTACACCGCGCCAGCGCTTCCTGACAGCGAGCCCGGGGTTGGCATGGTCATTGCTCAAAAACAATTTGTGTACGCGGCGTTCGAATTTGGCGGCGGATCGATTTATGGCTGGTCCGTGAACGCCAGCACCGGCGCCCTGACGGCTCTGACTCCGGTAGCCTTTTCTCTGCCTGCTCCGACCGGGCTGGCCTTCAACCAATACAACCTGGCGACCAATCCTGCTGGCACGCTCCTGTTTGTGTCGGACACGGAGCTCGAAGAGATTTTCGTCTTCCAGATCAGCGGCGCGGGTGCGCTAACGCTGGTTGGATCTCCTATTGTGACCCCGTTCGAGCCGGGAAATCTGGCCACTGACGGGCTGGGCAGTTACCTCTACGTTACCGAGTCTATGGGCGTGGGCTCGCACGTGGGTGGCACCCAGTTGCTGGCGTATTCGATCGGCACCGGCTCAAACCTGGGCGTGCTCACTCCCGTAACCGGTAGCCCGTTTACTCTCTCCAAGGGCATGTGGCAAGTGCAGGGCGAACCCAGCGGAAGCTATCTGATCGGTACCAGCGGCAACAATCAGGATTTCACGGGGCAGGATGACAAAAACCTTTACGTCTTCAGCATCCAGCCTCCAACTGGGGCGGCTCCGGGTGCGATCGCGCAGCTGGCGACCTCGCCATTTCCCGCAACGTATTCCCCATTCAACATTGCGGTCGCACCAACTTCGAGCGGTGGAGAATTTGTCTACTCCTTCAGCATCAACGACACAGACACGGGATATAACCCGGTTGAAGGTTTCCAATTAAACACGACGACCGGGGCCCTCACCGAGCTTACCAATTCGCCTTTCAGCGGATTGGCTACGGGCCATTGGGGCCAGTTTGATCAAAGCGGAGCGTACCTGTTCGTTTACAGCAGCAGCCTGGTCAGCGGCATAACGGCGACGCAGTTAGGAGTTTTGGATGTGAGTGCGACCGGCACGCTCACCCAGCCGATTTCCTCCGCGACTCTGGTGACGCCAGGGTATTGGGCCGTGACCGATCCACAGTAGTCCGGTTTCGCGGAGTGAATCCGCTTTCTCTTGTTGACCTCTTAGAGACCCGCATGAACTGCGGGTCTCTTTTTGTTTGCAGGCGCGGCGGTACAATGGAAAGCATCGCATCCTGACATTGCGCATCTCTTGAGAAGCTGCGGGGCGGGAAACCGGCGAAGGGGATAGCAGGCGGTCAAACCTTTTGGCGTGTCCCGTCGTCTGATCAGTAGGGAGTTTCGGAGCGAACGAGTCGAACCGTGGCCATTAAGATCAAGATCCCGAAAAGCGGAAGCAACGGCGGCAAGAAGTGGCGCGGAATGCCGCGCGATCCCGTGATTCGAGCCGCTTTGGTCGTCTTCCTGGTGGCGGTAATTGGCGTGGGCGGGTTCCTCTGCTACTTCTACATCAAATACGACCGCATTATTGAGCAACGCTTCCACTTCCCGGTATTCAGCAATTCCGCCAAAATCTTTGCCCTGCCCCGGACGGTCCACAACGGCGACCAGACCGATGCCAAGGAAATCGCCGGCATGCTGCGCCGGGCGGGGTATTCCGACAAAGACGGCCAGTCGCCGCTGGGCAGCTTTCACCTGGTAAGCGACGGCATCGAGATCACGCCCGGTCCAGAGAGCTATCACAGCCCGGAATCAGCGCACATCAGCATTCAGGATGGCCAGGTTGCGCGCATCGTGAGCAACGGCAACGATCTCTCCGCTTACGAACTGGAACCGCAACTGGTGACCGCGCTGTTCGATTCTGAGCAGCGTTCCAAGCGCCAGGTAGTGAAGTACTCCGACATGCCCAAAGTGATGATCGAGGCGGTTCTGGCCATCGAAGACCGCCGGTTCTTCGAACACAGCGGCGTGAATTTTGTGCGCACAGTGGAGGCCGCTTTCGGGGACGTGATTCACCAGCGGCGCGAGCAGGGCGGCTCCACGCTGACCCAGCAACTGGCTCGCGGTTTCTTCCTGACTCCGGAGAAAACTGTAAAACGCAAGCTGACCGAGATGCTGATTGCCGAGGAAATGGAACAGAAGTTCAGCAAGCAGCAAATTTTTGAGTTCTACGGTAACTGGGTGCCACTGGGGCAGCGCGGGTCCTTCGCCATCAGCGGCTTTGCCGAGGCCTCGAAAGCCTACTTCAACAAAGATCTCAAGGACATCACCTTGCCGGAAGCCGCATTGCTGGCGGGAATCATTCAGCGGCCCAGCTATCTCTCTCCGTACCGGCATCCCGAGCGCGCGCTGGAGCGGCGCAACCTGGTGCTGGATTCCATGGTGGAAACTCACGCCATCACCCGCGAGCAGGCCGAGAAAGCCAAAGCGGTGCCGCTGAAGCTGGCGCCACCGAACGTGGAAGCCAGCGACGCGCCCTATTTTGTCGACATGGTGCGGGACACGCTGATCAACAAGTTCAATGAGCACGATCTGAACGACCAGTCCTACCGCATTTACACCACGCTTGATCCTGATCTGCAGAAGGCGGCGGCGCAGGCGGTCGAGATGGGCATCAAGCTGGTGGATGACCAGGTCACCAAGCTGCGCACCAAGCGGGTGAAGGTGGGCAAGAAAATGGAGACGCAGGTGGCGCCGGGCCCGCAGGCGCAAGTGGCGCTGGTGGCGCTCGATCCGCATACGGGCGCGGTGCTGGCTCTGGTGGGTGGACGCGACTACGGTTTCAGCCAGTTGAATCACGCTCAGGCGAAGCGGCCCACAGGTTCCATTTTCAAGCCCTTCGTTTATGCCGCCGCCATGAACACGGCGCTCGATGGCTCGGCAACAGTGATCACGCCAGCCTCGACCGTAACCGATGCGCCTTCCAGCTTCGCCTACGGCGACCAGATCTACGAGCCCCGCAATTATAAAGAGGAGTACCACGGCGAGGTGACGCTGCGCTATGCGCTGGCCATGTCGTTGAACAACGCCACCGTGAAGCTAGCGGAGGAAGTGGGCTACGACAAGGTAGCGGAGCTGGCGAAGTCGGCGGGAATTCTTTCAGTGAAGGCGACACCGGCCATGGCGTTGGGCTCGTATGATGCCACTCCGCTCGACATGGCGGGAGCGTATACGTCATTTGCCAACAATGGCCAGCGCCTTTCCCCGATCCTGGTGAACTCGGTGCGCAACGCCAAAGGCGACGTGCTCACCAACTTCAAAACAGACCAGCGTCAGGTACTCGACCCGCGCATCGCCTACGTCATGACCAACATGATGGAAGGCGTAATCAACAACGGCCTCGGCTACACGGCGGTTCGCTTGCGGGGATTCACTCCTCCGGCAGCAGGGAAGACTGGCAGTTCGCATGACGGATGGTTCGCGGGCTACACCAGCAATTTGTTGTGCATCGTGTGGGTGGGTTACGACGACTACAGCGACCTTCGAATCACCGGCGCCATGACGGCCGCGCCCATCTGGACCGAGTTCATGAAGAAGGCCGCGGCGCTGCCGCAGTATTCCAACATGAAGGAGTTCGCCCAGCCCACCGGTGTGGTGGACGTGCAACTGGACAAAGCCACGAACAGGCTGGCGACGCCGACCTGTCCCGACGATTACACCTCAGCTTTTATTGCCGGCACGGAGCCGCGCGAGACCTGCGACCAGCAGAATGGAGTAGCGGGAATGTTCCGTCGCTTCTTCGGCGGCGGAGAACGAGCATTGCCGCCGCCCCCCAACTCGGCGAACGCACAAGACCCGCAAAGCGCCGATCCACAAAAGAAGAAGGGCTTCTTCGGCAAGATCGCAGGCATCTTCAAAGACGACAAGTCATCAACGCCGCCGCCCAAGCCGCCAGACGCCAGCCAGCCCGCGCCCCACTAAGCCTTCCAAGACTGTCATCCTGAGAGGAATTTGTCGCGCGCGAAGCGCGTGGCAAATGGAGTCGAAAGGCCCCGATCGCCGGAAATCGTGCCGCAATTTCCCGTGACTCTGCGATAATTGCGCCCGCCCGCGACGAGCACAAAAACTCCGGATGCGCGGACCAATTGGCGTTCGAGCACAGATGTCCGCCCAAGTAAATTGGCGTGCAGTGAGGCACACAATGAATATTTCGATCAAACACTTTCTGGCAATCGGCCTGCTCACGCTGGCGCCGTTGCTTGAGTCTGCGAGAGCGCAATCTCCGCCGCGTTTTCCCGTCGGTATTTATGCGGTGGTGCCGGTTGAAGAGGTGGTCAGCGCCGAGGTGACTGTTTTTCCGCATAACCTTCGAGGACTTGCTCATCATGACGAGCGATTATCTGACGAAGATCTCGGAGGTGGAACCCTAGCTCGCGCATAAGGACCTGCGATACCGAGTAAAAGGGTGAAAAAGCCGCGACGCGGGGAATGATTCGGGAGTAGGATGTTAGCCGTCCCAGGTGCCAAGACGGTTAGCTGGCCTAAACCGGTTCCCGCAGAACTCCGGGCACATATCGCAATTCAGGACACCGGAATTAGGCGCATCAGCGCCCGGGCAAGGAGGTCGCTATGCCTGGAAAGCTCTCTTTTGCAGTTCTCGTTCTTCTCGCGTGTTCGGCTGTTTCGTCCGCTCAGTCAACTCAAAACCTGGTCAACCAACCGCCATTAGGAGCCGAAAATGGATTGCTGCTGACCGATGGCAGAGTCCTGTTTCAGAGCGCCGCGCAGAGAGCCTGGTACACACTCACTCCCGACATCACCGGCAGCTACGTCAACGGAACCTGGGCAGGCCCTTTCCTCTTGCCGGAAGGCTACGCGCCGCTGGCGAACGCACAGGCCGTATTAGGCGACGGACGTGCTGTGGTTGTCGGCGGCGAATACATCGGAGTAACTTTCACACTCTCCAATAAGGGAGCGATCTTCGACCCCGCAACTAACGCCTGGACGAATCTTCCTCCTCCGCCCGTTTGGAACTACATCGGCGACTCACCCTCCGTTGTGCTGCCCGACGGAGGTTTCATGGTTGGCGACAAGCTGAACAAGAACATGGCCATCCTCGATCCGAAGACCCTGCAGTGGACTACGTTTCCCGGAACTGGCAAGGCCGACATCAATGCCGAAGAAGGCTGGACGCTGTTAGCCGACGGCTCAGTCCTCACCTGCGATGTGACACGCGGCCCGAACACCGAGATATTTTCACCGGCCACGCGGACCTGGACGGGCTTGGGGGACACTCCCCTTGACCTCGCCTCCCCGGGATCCCCTGAGTGTGTTTACTATGGGCCGGGCGATAGTCTGTGTTACCACCCCGCGGGCGAGATCGGCCCGGCCATGCTGCGTCCAGATGGAACGGTGTTTGCGACTGGCTCGCGAGACGGTAGCGTGACCCACAACGCCATTTACGACGCCAACACCAGCACTTGGACGGAGGGCCCGGATTTTCCCAACGGCGACGATGCGGAAGACAATTATGCTGTGCTCGAACCCAGCGGCAACGTGCTTGTGTTGACTGAAGCCGCGAGCGGGTACACACAGGCGTATGAGTGGGATGGAGCGAACCTGACGTCGATTCTCTCGCTCGACGCTCTGATTGGCCCACTCATCGTGGTCCCGACCGGGCAGGTGCTGGCTGAGGGGTATGGGTCTGCCGGATTTGCAGTCGAGGTCTACAACCCAACCGGAACCTATCAACCCAGCTGGGCGCCAACCATCGCCTCAGCTCCCTCAAGCGTGAACCGCGGTCAGACCTATAAGGTCTACGGCACCCAGTTCAATGGTTTGTCGCAGGCTGCGGCTTTCGGCGACGAATTCCAAAACGCGACAAATTATCCTTTATTGCGGATTACCAACAACGCCACCGGTCACGTTTTCTATGCCCGCACGCACGACCACAGCACGATGGGCGTGGCTACCGGGTCGGCAATCGTTTCGACCAACTTCGATGTTCCCTCCGGGGCGGAGACTGGAGCCAGCACCCTGGAAGTGGTGACCAACGGAATTCCGTCGCTTCCAGTGAGCCTTACCGTGAATTAGGCAGTAATTGCAATCGCAGCGCTGAGAACACTGCATCGCACATCGCATCGGACCGGGCAACTTTTGTCTGTCAGCGTTACCGCCGTCGGTCACTTCTGCACGCCCAAAGCGCCGCCCTTGCCGGTATAGGGACGAGCCGCTGTGTTCGCTGAGCACTCAGCCCACTTGAACTGCAGCCCCCCGACGCTGTCGGGGTAGATCCACTCAGCGTGCGGGTAAACGCCACTCAGTTGGTAGATGGGAACGCACACGGCCCCGGGACCGGTGTTGTCGGCAACGGTCAACTGTAGGAAACTGCCATTCGCCTTGTTAATCACCCCCGACCCGAGCATGGTCAGTGCATCATTGGGGCACTGGACACTCTGCACGGTGCCAATCAACACCCCGGTCGGCGGATAGAAAAACAGATTTGTGTATTGGTTGCCGTAATCGTCCTGCAAGCAGGAAGGGAGCGAAGGCTGGCCACTGCCTGACCCAAGCACTGCCACACTCGAACCCAGAAGAACAGCAACAAAAGGAAGCCACAGACGCCTTTTCATATGTAACCTCCCGAGAAAAGACTCCGGAGCGGGAGGCCTGCCCTGAAATAATCTGGGGTAGACGAGGGGGAGACTGGGCTGGCCCCTGCATCGGGGACTTCAATATATAACAGCGGCCGGGCCCCGAGCGGGAAATTTCTTCTCAGGGTACAGCCGGTCAAACACCACAAACATCAGCGCGATTACTGGGAACACCATCCAGCTTGTTTCCGGCCCGAGCTGACCCCCGGTGAGCCATTGTGCTCCCGGCCACTGGGTTTCAAACAAGTGGCCCACTGCAAACTCTCCGGCATTTTGTCCCGACCAGAAGAAGATGTTGCCGAAATCGAAGGCCGCGTGAAAACCGATAGCAAAGGCCAGCGAACCTGTTCTCCGCAACGTCAGGCACACGAACAGGCTGAACAAGCCCGTCATGGCAAAGTCTTCCCAGCGCTCGTGCGGCTTCAGGAAATAATGCGCCGCGCCAAAGCCGATTGAGATAAGGATGCTGGCCGCCCAGTAGCCAATCCATTCGGCCAGCGTCGTCAACAGGTAAGCGCGGAAGGTAAGTTCCTCGGAGAACCCGATAGTCAGGTTGACAATGATCCAAAGCACTAAAAAGTACCAAAGCCGGCCGCCATGGATCGCAAGCCCCACAATACGATACCCGCCGAACGCCGCAATCATGCCAATCACCAGCGACGCGATACTCATGCCCCAGCCAATTCCCACCCAGAACTGGCGTCCGAAGGCGTTGCGCACCGGAATGCCATAGTCGGCGAATCTCCGCCTTTCGATTCGCGACATCACCCAGGTCGCAATCACAACCTCGACCAGCGGCAGCAACTCTTCAACGCCCAGGCCCACTGGATCAAGAAACGCCACCTGCGGGGGATGGAAAATCTTTTCAATGCACCAACCGACGCCAAATTCGAGCCCGATGACAAGGCCAATAAAGATCAGCAGCCGCCAACCAGCACGCAACCCGCGGGCATTGAAGAAGATTTTTCTCATAGCTGTCGGTACGTGAGCTGTCTGAATCTTGTTCCCCCGAACAGAATTATCCCATTCGCGGCTGCCCCGTCCTCGCCCCTGCGTCTGTTGCAGGGACAGAGCCTGCCCTGAGCAGAGCCGAAGGGGCGGGGATTTTAACCTTGAACTCTCATCCGCGCCGTCAGCCCGAACTGCTCCCTCGCACAAAATAAAACAGCCCCGATTAGCCAATCGGGGCTGTTTCACAAAGTAGGTACCGGACGTCGCTTGCCAGTACTAATCATAACGCCTGACGATTCCTTGTCAAGCACATTCAAAACAAGTCGAGTGGAACGGCGGGGGGCGAGGGAGTCGAACCCTAGTGGCTGGCTGAGCCACTCGACCACTTGGCAAGCGACGTCCAGTTCCCACTGGCAACACCGTCCAGACGCCGCCCGCTGCAGAAAAAGTCTATCGCTTGATCCATGAGCAAAACGCGGGCCTGAAGACTTAATTTGGAATCCAGTTCCAAAGTGGGCTTTACTCGCCTCAACCAATCGGGGTTGGCTCCCTGCTTTGTTGCATTGAGCGATACGAATCTATCCTCTGAGTGGTTTGACGGCACCATCTCGGTCGAGCGTGGGTTTCTTTGGGACTCTCGCCTTTCACCGTGCCATGGAGATATTCTTACATTCCCTGCGCCGATAGTCGGGCTCATCTCCGTACACCTCATCGCGGAGCTTCGAAGTTAAGCAACCGAGCCTCGCCACCGCGATTGGATAGGGCCCGTCTCCCAGCGGTGTGGATGCGAATGCAGCAATCGCGATGTCTTGCGTACCTGCGGTACGGGGAATCCTGATGTCCCATTCCATCCAGGAGTCGATTATGGGATGCGTAAGTTCATATCTGCTTTTCACATCCCGCAGTTCAGGCTGTTCAATCACCGCTTTGACCTCCTTAACCTCCTCTGGCGCTAGCACCTTCTTTTTGACAACGCTCGCTTCCGGGCCTGTAGTCCTCAGCGAGCGGCATTCGACGCTTCCGTCGGACAGTACTCTCAAGAACACGCTGGGGATTTTGTGCCCCATGGTGAAGTGGTAGTTCATGACTTCCAGTATCACCGGCAAAGAACCATCTTCAGTGCTTACTTGAGCGCGAAGGCCGCGGGGGAGCGTGTCCAACATAGGCAGCATGAGTAAGAGACCGACTGCGGCCTTCCGCGTTTGCGCGGAACATCGATTCATAGTCTCACTCCTAAATCGGCGAGGAGCCCCCACGCGCTTTTGCCAAGGGTGAGCCTGCCCCAATTGTGAACTGGTTGGCAGTTTGACTTGGATTTCGCCTTCCCGTGAGCGCCTGACTCGGCCCCCAGAAAAATCCACAGGCCCATGTGACATCTGACCTTGCGCCGCCCATCGAACCTGCGCGATCATGGTCGAAGCCAAGACGGTGCGCAGGGTGCGCACAAAGCCGTCCTAAGCCATTTATTTTCAAGATTTTGACCCCTAAGCTCTTTGACATCAAGATTTTGCAGACACTTTTTGCAGCGCCCGCGCCCGGCAAGACTTTCAGAGGGTAAGGGGGAGGGGGGTACCCCAGTTTTAGGCGCGTGAACCGGCAAAACGTCCCGTTCTGGGAAGGCCGCCTGAACTTTATTTCAGTGAGAAATCCACAGCGGGATTCGCGCTGGCACGGAGACTCAGATTTCTTCGCCGACGGGCCGAAACTGTGACAGAATGTCGTAGTTCGAGGGTCGCTTTTGGGGGTGTGTATGTCCTACCGGAAGACCTGTCTTAGAAAGACCTGCCTGATTCTTCTCGCCGTAGTCTTTTCCACAGCCGCAGTGGCACAAGTTTCTCATTCGGAGCAGGTGCAGATTGCTCCGCCGCTGGTGCGCGCCGTCGATCCTCCAGCAGTGGACGCAACTGCTGCCGATCTGGAAGAGCAAGGTGACCAGTTGCGCGGAGCCAAGCTCTACCTGGATGCGCTCGACTACTACAACGCAGCGCTGGCCAAGAAAGCCAATGACGCCGGTTTGCTGAATAAGATCGGCATCACGGAACTCCTGATGCAGCACTACAAAGAGGCGAGGAAATCGTTCGAGCGCGCCATACGCTCCGATCACGAGTTTGCCGATGCCTACAACAATCTGGGCGTGGTCTATTACGAGGGCAAGAAATATGGCGCGGCGGTCAAGGAGTATGAAAAGGCGATCGCCAAAGACAACAACTCGGCGTCGTTCTTCAGCAACCTGGGAGCGGCTTATTTCTCGAAGCGGGATTTTACTCCCGCAGTCGTCGCCTACCAGCGCGCGTTGGAGTTGGATCCCGCGGTATTTGAGCGCACTTCGCGCGCCGGCGTGCAGGCGCAACTGCCCAGTCCCGAGGACCGAGCACGCTACGACTACACCGTCGCCAAGTTGTACGCCAAGATGGGTTTCTCAGACCAGTCGCTCCAGTATTTGCGGAAGGCAATGGAGGCTGGCTACAAGGACTTGAAGAACGTATACAAAGATGGGGACTTTGCGGAACTCAGAAAAAATCCGCGCTTCACGGAACTCATGGCGTTGAAGACGCCCGCGATCCCCGATTAGCAGCACCGCGCGGCTGCGACGAAAGAGTTACATTTCGTGATGCGGAAATTACAAAGTTTTACAAATCTAGACGGAACTTCGCGGAGTTCTGAGGTTTAATCATTGTAATAACTCCTGAAAACAACAGGGTGAGTAAGGAGAAACGGTAGCCCATCGGATGCTGACCCGAGCACGCCCCAAGCAAGCATCCGGTGGGTTTTTTCTTTCTAGCTAGCGATCAGCTCTCAGCCGCAAAACTTATTTCTTCGGCTGCACCGCAGCGTCCAAATCCGCCGCAGCCTTATCGATTCCGCCAGCGATGTTTTCGATCACCTGCGCGACCATGGGAATTTGAGCGTCGGCTTGCTGCCATTTCTTTTCGTCCATGTATTCGCGCACCGCAGCGACGGGCTTCGCGCCGTATCCGGTGTAAGCGCCGGGAGCGTAGATCTGGTTCTTGAACCAAGGCCGCTCAGGCAAGCCTTTTTCGTTCAGGAAGAGGCGCGAGATGGCGAGCAGATCGGCGTTGACCGTGTCCAGCGACTGCGGGGAAATCGTCGCGCCGCTGGTCTTGAACTTTGCCAGCGCCTTCGAGTACTTTTCCGCGCTGGCCTTCAGCAATTCGATTGAGTTCTTCATGGGCGCGAAGTTCATAAACGGCGGAACGGTTTCAACGGGAGGCGGAACGTACATTTTATGCGGATCGGCCGTAGCTGTGAAGACGCCTTCCTGCAGTTCGAGGTTGCGCTCGGTGAACTCGTCTTGCTTTTCCTTCAATAGCTTCTCCAGATCGGATTCGTATTTAGCGATGGTCTCGGCTTGCGGCGCGTAGTCGAAGGGCAGCAGGTCGGAGTCGGCGACACGCATGATGGTGGTGCCTGCGGTCTGGGCCAGTGCCCGCCCATAAGCGAAATCCGTGTCGGCGAAGTGTGTGTACCAGTAGAAGTCGTCATAAATCGAGTGATACTGATCGCCCTCGTCCTCATCTCCGAAGCCGATGTCCAGAGCGGGAATGCCGGCGAAGTCCTGAAATGCGGTGAAGTCTGATCCGTCGCCGAGAGCGAATATTCGCAGATCGGCGCTCTTGCGAATCTGGCTGCGCTCTTCCGCGTCTTTCGCATGCAAGATGCCGTGCAGGTGCGATCGCTCATAGATAGAGATGTTTTTCTCCGGATCGTTGATGTCGCGAGCCACGGCGCTGATCAGGGTCTGCAAATCCTGGGTTCCACCGGCGCCGAAGAAGCCGCGTCCGTTGCCATCTGTGTTGAGGTAAACGGCAGCATGTTTGCGCAGTTCGTCCACATGAGTCTCCACCCATTCGGTCGAGCCGAGCAGGCCGGGTTCTTCACCGTCCCAGGCGCAAAAGATGATGGTGCGCTTGGGTGACCAGCCCTGCTTGTGCAGTTCGCCCAGCATGCGCGCTTCTTCGAGTTCCGGAGCCATGCCCGCAAGAGGATCGTCTGCGCCGTTCACCCATGCGTCATGATGGTTGCCGCGAATCACCCATTGATCGGGCGTGGTTGAGCCGTGCAGGGTCGCGATTACGTCATTCACGGGTTTGATATCCCAGTTCGACGTGACTTTGAGATGAACGAGTGCCGGGCCGGGACCGATGTGGTAAGTGATGGGCAGCGCGCCGCGCCAGCTTTCGGGTGCGACCGGCCCGCGCAGAGCGGAGAGAAAAGGCAGCGCATCAGCGTAGGAAATCGGGAGCACGGGGATTTTTGTGATGGTCTTCGCGTCTTTGATGGCGAGCCGCTTTGCGCCGGGGACAGCGCCGATGCCCGGCGTTAAAGGATCGCCGGGATAATCTGTATCCATCACGCTGCCGCGCTGCACGCCGTCGCGCGGCCGCCAGCCGCCCTGGGGATAGTCATCGCCCTCGAAGTAGCCGTCGCCTTTGGGGTCAGAATAGATGATGCATCCAACTGCGCCGTGCTCGCCGGCAACCTTCGGCTTGATGCCGCGCCAGCCCTCGCCGTAGCGCGCAATCACGATCGCGCCTTTGACGGAAATGCCCATGCGGTCGAGTGTTTCGTAGTCATCGCGGTTGCCGTAATTTACGTAGACGAGGCGGGCCTTCACATCCCCGTCAATTGAATAGGCGTTGTAGGTGGGAAGTTGTTCAGACGTTTGATTTGAAGTGGGATCGATGGCCAGCACCGGCTCCTGTAGCTTGGCGTGGAATTGCGTGGGCTCGACCAGCTCCAGAACGCGCTCTTTCGGGGTGGGGAATAACACGTCGAAGGTTTCGATGTGGGCGTCGAATCCCCATTCTTTGAAGCGGGCCAGCATCCACTCGGCATTGTCCTTGTCGTAAGGCGATCCGACGTGATGAGGACGGGCGCTGAGCCGGCGATCGCTCTCGCGAATGTTGGCGGCGACAATGCCATCCTGAAACTTCTTTTCCCAGTCGCGCTCGGTCGCGGAAGTCTGCGAGGTGTAGCCCAGGAACTGGGCTGGCGCCGACGCGGCGGGCGCAGCCTGCTCTGGTGAGGTTTGGGCTACGGCGAACTGCGTGAAGGCGAGAAGCAGGACGTAGGATGTCAGCGAGCGGAACGCGGTCAAGATGGTTCTCCTTGGGCCCGGGATGGACCGAGAATTCTAACACCGAGGCAGGCCGCCCCTGCCGAATCAGCAAGTCGGGGAGACCGCATCACTTCGTCTAGTGGGACCTGATAAGCGCGGGACCGAGGAAGAGCGACACGCCATCGAGGATGGCGTGCAATAGGATACAGTACGGCAAATTGCGCCGCCAGAGATACAGCAGAGTGAGAAAGGCTCCTAGAATCGCTGGAAAGACGAGCGCGGGCGTGAGACCGTAGCTGGCGACATGAGCCACGCTGAAACCCAGCCAGGTGGCGAGCCCAGCAAACCACATGGAGCCCGTCAGACTCGCAAGCTCCTCAATTCCAAACCCCCGGAATATGAACTCCTCGCACACCGCCGCCGTGACTACCAGGCCGAGCCTCACCGAGAAGGGCACGAAAATCATGCCGCTCACACCCGGCGAGGAAGTTGGCATCGAGATGGCCCGGCTGTTGACGAAGATGCAGGAAGCGACCAGGGTAAAAAGCATCCCGATCCATTCGCGCCGGCCCAATCGGATGATCCCGACGTCGCTCGGCTTCCGCTTCTGAATGCCGAAGACGATGACTCCGAGTGCAATCGCAACCGCCCATTCCTTCACGATGGTGAGGATATCGTCGTGAACATTGGCCAGGCTGTGGCTTTGCCCCACGAGCAGGCAGGGCCACGCGAAGGCGACGATCAAGCCGATGACTGCCGACGTACGATGCCCGGTGAGTGAGAACCGAACTCCCTGCCGCCCAGGCGCGCTTTCCCCGCCCGTTCCCATGGTTTCTCCGTGCCGATTGGCTTGCTCGGGCAACAGCATTTTACATACAAGCGATTTATGAGACCAGTTCCAGAGGAGATTGCTGCGAGGTGTTCTCGCAGGGCGAATGTTTTACGAAACCAGGCATGATAGAATGTCCCGGTTGTGACCTCTTTTCCTTCCTCGCTGGCCTGGGCTCATCCTCTCGTAGCGGAGTGGTTTGTGCAGCGTTTCGGCACGCCTACCGAGCCGCAGGAGCAGGGCTGGCCGCATATTCTGGCCGGGCGCACAACGCTGATTTCTGCGCCTACCGGCTCGGGAAAAACTCTTGCTGCCTTTCTGGCATGCATCGATCGTCTGGTGCGCAAGGCGCTCGCTGGCGATCTGGCCGACCGCACGGAAGTTCTCTATATATCGCCGCTGAAGGCGCTGGGCAATGACATCCAGAAGAATCTGGAAGTGCCGCTGGGGGAAATCCTGGCGATGGCCGGGGAGCGCGGGCTGCTCATGCCGGAGATTCGGACTGCGGTGCGTACCGGCGACACATTAGCGCATGAGCGGCGCGCCATGCTGAAGCGGCCGCCGCACATACTGGTGACCACGCCGGAGTCGCTCTACATTTTGCTGACGGCGGATAAGAGCCGGGCGATTTTGCGCGATGTCGAGACAGTGATTGTGGATGAGATCCACGCCGTCGCCGATGACAAGCGTGGAGCGCATTTGACGCTGTCTCTCGAGCGACTGGAGGCGCTGGCGCACAAGCCGCCGGTGCGGATTGGATTATCGGCTACGCAGAAGCCGATTGAAGAGGTTGCGAACTTTCTTACCGGTAATTCCGATGGCAAACGGGTCCGGACTGATGCGGTGATCGTCAACATCGGGCACAAGCGGAAGCTTGATCTGGCGGTCGAAGTTCCTCCCATGCCGCTGGGGCCGGTGGCTTCAAACGAAATGTGGGACGAGGTCTACAACCGGCTGGTGGCGCTGGTCGAGCAGCACCGCTCGACGCTGGTGTTTGTGAATACGCGGCGCATGGCCGAGCGTGTGGCGCACAATCTTGGCGAGCGCATCGGGGAAGAGAATGTGGCGGCGCATCACGGGAGTCTTTCGCGCAAGCTGCGCCTGGCGGCGGAGAAGAAACTGAAAGAAGGACAGGTGCGGGTGCTGGTGGCGACGGCATCGCTCGAACTCGGAATTGATGTGGGCACCGTGGACCTGGTGGTGCAGATTAATTCTCCGCGGGCGATTGCGGTGACGTTGCAACGCGTGGGGAGGTCCGGACACTGGCGCGGCGCGGTTCCCAAGGGACGGCTTTTCTGTACTACTCGCGACGATCTGCTCGAGTGCGCGGCTTTGGTGCGGGCGATTCGCCATGGCGATCTGGATCGGCTGATGATTCCAGAAGCGCCGCTGGATGTGCTGGCGCAGCAGATTGTGGCGGCTTGTTCCGCTGAGGAGTGGAGCGAAGATGGGATGTTTGCGCTGGTGCGGCGTGCGTATCCCTACCGCAATTTAGCGCGTGCGACCTTCGATGCGATTCTGGAGATGCTGGCCGAGGGCATTGCGGCTCGGCGCGGGCGTTATGGCGCGTACCTGCATCGGGATCGAGTGAACGGCAAGTTGCGGGCGCGGCGCGGGGCGCGGCTGGCGGCAATTACCAGCGGCGGGGCCATCCCGGACAATTCGCTCTACGCAGTCGTCGCCGAGCCCGATGGCATTGTGGTGGGCACGGTGGATGAGGATTTTGCCGTGGAGAGCAATCGCGGCGACATCATGCTGCTGGGCAATACTTCGTGGATGATTCGCCGTATCGAAACCAATGCCGGCCGCGTGCTGGTGCACGATGCGCACGGTGCGCCACCGAGCGTGCCGTTCTGGCGGGGGGAAGCGCCGGCGCGTACGCAGGAACTTTCAGAGCACATTGGAACGCTGCGGGAAAAAATAAGCGAGATGCTGCCACACACTTCGCCGGTGGGATTCTCGGCGACGCAGCCGGAAGTAGCCGCGACAGTTGGCTGGCTGAAGGATGAATGTGGCCTCGACGACTCCGGCGCCGAGCAGGCGATCGAATACATTTTGCAAGGGCGGGCAGTGCTGGGAGCGGTTCCGACACAAACTACGGTGATCGCGGAGCGCTTTTTTGACGAAGGCGGCGGGATGCAGTTGGTGATCCACGCGCCGTTTGGTGGACGCATCAACAAGGCGTGGGGGCTGGCTCTGCGCAAGCGTTTCTGCGTGGGATTCAACTTTGAGTTACAGGCTGCGGCTACCGACAACGGGCTGAACATCGCGTTGGCCGAGCAGCACAGCTTTCCTCTCGCGGACGTCTTCAACTTCCTGCAGGCCGCAACCGTGCAGCCGATTCTGGAACAGGCGGCGCTGGATTCTCCGATCTTCGCTACGCGCTGGCGCTGGGATGCGAACCGGGCTCTGGCGCTATTGCGCTTTCAGAACGGAAAGAAGGTTCCGCCGCAGATTCAGCGCATGCGGTCGGATGATCTGCTGGCTTCGGTTTTTCCCGATGCGGCTGCGTGCTTTGAAAACATTCAAGGCGAACGGCAGATTCCGGATCATCCGCTGGTGGGCGAAGTGATGAAGGATGTGCTCACCGAGGCGATGGATCTCGACGGGCTGAAGCAGTTGCTGGGCGGGCTGGCGGATGGACGAATTCGTTGTCTCGCGGTCGACACGCCGGTTCCGTCGCAGTTTTCGCACGAGATTCTGAATGCGAATCCGTATGCGTTTCTTGACGATGCGCCGCTTGAGGAGCGGCGGGCGCGCGCGGTGCAGATGCGGCGCATGCTGCCGGAATCGGTGCTGGAAGAAGTCGGTGGGCTTGATCCGGCGGCGATTGCGCAGGTGCGCGAAGAGGCTTGGCCGGATGTTCGCGATGCCGATGAGTTGCATGATGTGCTGCACACGCTGGTGGCGCTGCCGGAATCGGGTCCCAGTTTCGGAACCGATCAGTGGAGGTTTTATTTCGAACGTCTGGTGAATGAAGGGCGCGCGGCATCGACTGTGTGCGGCGATCGGGTCTACTGGGTTGCTGCGGAGCGTGCCAGGACTTTTTCAGTGTTGTTTCCTGAGGCGCGATTTGCGCAGGAGTTGGCTACGGTGGAAGCCGGAGTTCCTTCCCATGACGATGCTTTGTTGACGCTGGTTACGGGATGGATGTCGCAACTGGGGCCGGTTACGGCGACGCAGCTTGGCGAGACTCTGGGGATTGCGCCCTCCGAAATCTCTGGGGCTTTGCTTCGCATGGAGGCCAGCGGGACTGTGCTGCGAGGAAACTTTAGTGGCGCTGCCTCGCGGGCGGTGGCGCCCGCTCCACGCGAGCCTGAAATCGAATGGTGCGAGCGGCGGCTGCTGGCGCGGGTTCACCGGCTTACCGTTGCGACTTTGCGCAAGCAGATCGAGCCGGTTACTGCGGCACAATTCGTGCAGTGGCTGCTGCGCTGGCAGCATTTGGCTCCGGGCACGCAGGTAACGGGTGAGCGCGGCACGCTCGAAGTGCTGCGGCAACTGCAAGGGTTTGAGATTCCGGCGAATGCGTGGGAACGGCAGGTGCTTGCCCGGCGCATTGTGGATTACGATCCCAAATGGCTTGATCAGCTTTGTTTGACTGGAGCCGTGGGCTGGGGAAGGTTATCGCCGCATCCGGCAACACTCGATTCCAACGTGAGTCAGGGAACCGGGGTCCAGCCGGGCGCCTCGTCCCGCCAGCGGCGTGTGATTCCTACCAGCGTTGCTCCCATCACGTTCTTCATTCGAGAAGATGCGGACTGGATGACGCCGCGGCATCCGGCTGCGGAATTGGGTGCGAGCAGCGGGCTGAGCCACGGAGCGCAAGGTGTACTCGATTTCCTGCGGCAGCGCGGGGCTTCATTCTTTGCCGATATTGTGCGCGGGACCGACAAGCTGAAAGCGGAAATCGAGACTGCGCTTTGGGAATTGGTAGCCGCCGGGCTGGTGACTGCCGATGGCTTCGACAATCTGCGTTCGCTGATCGATCCTAAGCGGCGGGCGGGGCAGGGAAGCGGGCGGACGACGCGTCCGCGTCACAATGCTGGGCGGTGGGCGCTGCTGCACACGGACGAAATTGTCGAACGGCCTCGCGCCGTGGAGGCCGCTTGCTGGATGCTGTTGCGGCGTTACGGCATTGTCGTGCGCGACGTGCTGGCGCGGGAGGCGAACTTGCCGCCGTGGCGAGAACTGCTGGCGGGTTTTCGACGACTAGAAGATCGCGGCGAGATTCGTGGCGGGCGTTTCGTGGATGGATTTCTGGGCGAGCAATTTGCTCTGCCGGTGGCAGTGGAGTCGGTGCGGGCGATGCGCAAGCTCGATTCCGCTACGGGAGCGATAACGCTGTCGGCGGCCGATCCACTGAATTTAATAGGGATTCTGGTTCCCGGCGAACGGGTGCCCGCGATTTCCGGCAACAGCGTGACTTATCGCGACGGGGCGGCGATCGCTACGCCTGCGATTACGTCATCCAGGGGCAGCGAAGCGGCTGCCAGTTAGCTTTGGAAGCGGCCCAAAAAACCAAGGACTCGATGAGGGGGCCCCTCGAGTCCTTAGTTTGCGCGAGCTCGACAAAGACTAATGCAAAAGCGCTTCCCCCATCGCTTTTAGCCGAACCGTGGCGCAATTGACCTTAGTGCATGCGAGATGCCAGTCACCGCCGGGATGCCGGGGAAGGAAGGTATCCGGCTAACTGGCTTCCCGCAAAGCGCTTAGCGTCTGAGCCCAGGATGGATCCGTTTTGCTCCCGTTTTCGCCCACTGTATCGTTCGCTATCCGATCGGATAGCGAGCCCTATCCGTTCGGATAACGGAACAACTTCAATTCGTACATGAATTTAGGGCTAAGATGTGATAAGAAGAGCGCGAGGTGCGAAACTTGCGTCCTAGACTTTTGGTGCTTTCCGGCCCCCTGAAAGACTCGACGATCCCGCTTTCCCAAAGTGAGATCACGATTGGAAGAGATGCGTCGAATGGGATCGCGGTCGCGGATCCTTCGGTTTCCCGGAAGCACTGTCTGGTGAGCTCGGAGGATGGAAAATTCCAGGTTCAGGACCTCGATAGCCGAAATGGAACCCATGTGAACGGCATCGGGGTCAAAGAGCAATGGCTGGAACACGGAGACGAGATCGCCACGGGCGACTCGTCCTTTCTTTTTCTGCTCGAAGAAGAGGAGCAGCTTATACCCGCTGAGGGACGGGTGGATTTCGAGGACGCGCAGTTCACGGCCGCCACCACCATCATCCATCCCCGGGACGTGGTCTATCTCCATCCGGACCGGCTGTTGTGCGAGTTGCCCGCAACCTCACGCGTGGCCCGCAACCTGAACGCGCTGCTCAAGATCAGCCGGATCGTGCATGCGATTCGCGATCTCAACCAGCTGCAAGGACAGTTGCTGGACCTGATTTTTGAGGTTATCCCGGCGGGCCGAGGGGCGATCCTGCTGGCGGACCAGGAAGGCCAGCACTTCAATTCCATGTTTGCCCGCATGCGGAACTCGGGCATGGTGCAGCGGGTTACGGTAAGCCGCACCATCGCCCGCCAGGTGCTGGAGCAGGGAATTGCGATTCTGGGCAGCGATGTGCCCGGCAGCGACGAGCTACGGGAAGTGGAGAGCCTGGCGGCGTCGCAAGTGCGCTCGTTGTTGTGCGTGCCCTTGACGGTTTTTCAGCGGGTGATTGGATGCATCTACCTGGACAGCGATAGTCTCAGCAACCGGCTGGCTGAAGAACACTTGCAGTTGGCCACGGCGATTGCGGGCATTTCCGCGGTGGCGCTGGAGAACGCGCGGCGACTACATTGGCTGGAGCAGGAGAATGAGCGCCTGACGGTTGAGATCAGCCAGGAGCGCCCCCTGGTGGGCGAGGGCGAGCGCATGAAGAACGTTTACCTGTTCCTGAAGCGTGTGGCGCCGAGCGATTCGACGGTATTGATCGAAGGCGAGAGCGGCACTGGCAAGGAGCTGGCGGCGCGAGCGTTACACCGCAACAGTCCGCGGTCGGGCAAGCCCTTTGTGGCGATCAACTGCGCTGCGATTCCTGAGACGCTACTGGAAAGCGATTTGTTCGGCCACGAGCGGGGATCGTTCACTGGAGCCTCGTCCATGAAGAAAGGCAGGATTGAAGTTGCCGAAGGAGGCGTGGTTTTTCTGGACGAAATCGGCGAGTTGGCTCCCGAGCTACAGGTCAAGCTGCTGCGCGTGTTGCAGGAGCGTGAATTCGAACGGGTCGGCGGCATGCATCCGATCAAGGTCGATATCCGCCTGATTGCGGCTACCAACTGCAACCTGGAACAGGCGGTGCGCGACGGCAGCTTTCGCCAGGATCTGTATTACCGACTGGCCGTCTTGAAGATCACCATGCCGACCCTGCGGGACCGCCCGGAAGATATTCCCATGCTGGCGCGCCATTTCGTGCAGAAGTATGCGAAACGCTGCAAGGTGAAGCCGCGGCCGATTTCGCGCGAGGCGCTGGCGTGCCTGGTGAACTACGATTGGCCGGGCAACGTGCGGGAGCTGGAGAACGCCATTGAGCATGCGCTGGTACTGGGGTCCTCGGATATGATTCTGCCCGAGGACTTGCCGGAATCGCTGCTGGAGCGCCCTCTACTGCCGGAGATGACCGAGGCGAAATATCATGCGGCGATCAAGGGATTGAAGAAGCAACTGATTCTTGATGCCGTGGAGCAGACCCAAGGCAGCTACGCCGATGCCGCACGCCTTCTGGGCGTGCACCCTAACTATCTGCACCGGCTGATCCGCAACCTGGAGTTGAAAGAAAGCCTGAACGAAGCGCTACGAGATCTTGCAGCGCGCGGGTTGAGCGGGATTTCGGGCGGGAACGCGTAGGGGATCAGCAGCTGGCAATTAGCCATTGGCAGTTGGCCATTTCGAACCATTGACGGCCAATTGCCAATTGCTAGTGGCTAGTTGCAAATGAGGGCGGCCGCAGCCGCATCAGGCCGGCGGGATCCAGCGAGAGGCCCTGCCAGCGCACACCGACATGCAGATGCGGTCCCGTGGCCCGGCCCGTGCCGCCGCTCAGCGCGATTTCCTGGCCGCGCTTCACCTGATCGCCTTCCTTCACTTTGAATTCCGAAAGATGCATATACATGGTCAGCAGGCCCTGGCCGTGATCCAGCACCACGAAGTTGCCTTCGAAATACAGCGGGCGCGCCAAGAGTACCGTGCCATCATTCATGGCGGCGACGGGAGTGCCGCTGGGGACGCGGTAGTCCAAGCCGAAGTGAGTGCTCTGAGTTTTGCCATTGAAGACGCGATGGGAGCCAAAGACATCTGAAATTTCCGCTTCCGCCGGCGCGGTGAATGGACCTGACCACTCGCGGTCGGTCGTGACCCGGTTCAGATAGTCCTTCTTGATTTGCACGCCTTCTTCAATTTGTTTCTCCTGTTCCGGATCAGGCTCGGTGAACTTGCCCTCAACACTGAGCTTGCCGGGGAGTTCGGGATACTTGGCGCCGGCGACGGCGAAGTTGCGGGTGAACGATACTCGGTTGCTGGGCACTTTTCCGGCCACGGTTTCCCCGGCCAGTTCTAGTGCATAAGTGCCGGGCGGCGTTTCGATGTTGACCCCTGCTAGCGCATACCATGTTTTACTGGTTGCATCGAAGCTGAAGGAAACTTCATGACCGATCCACGTCCCGGTTAACGATTGCAGACGCTGGGCTGGCTTGACTTGAAATAATACGGGCCCGCCATTGACCGGCCGCGCTGGCTGAGCACGTACGGTCCAACTCGCGGCGGAGGCGGGAACAGCGCCGCCGACAAATGTCCAGACCAGCAGAAGGACTGCGATGCGGAAGAAGATAGTATGCCGCGGGTTCACCTTACCAGCGTAGCATTCCTGTGCGGGGGCCCAGCTATAATCCGCGGATGCGTACCTGAATATTTACCGTGCGGATGACGCTGCTTCATCGGAGGCTTTCATGAGACGCCCGATTCTCACGTTCTTCTTGTTTGCTGGCTCCCTCTGTGCCCAACAAGTCACGGTGCCGGAGATACGCTACCACTCGGTTCCCGACTTTCTGAAGCTTCCTGCGAATCTGTACTTCGGCGAAGTTTCGGGGGTCGCGGTGAATTCCAAAGGACACGTATTTGTTTTCTCGCGTGGAAATACCACAGGCCCCGCCTACGGAGCGAGCGCCGCGCAGCTTCTCGAGTTCGGCGCGGATGGCAAATTCGTGCGCGAGATTGGCCACAACCTGTATGCATGGTCCTACGCGCACACGGTGAAGATCGATCCCGAAGACAACATCTGGGTCACGGACAAGGGCTCCGACATGGTGATCAAGTTCAACCCGGAGGGGCGCGTTGTGATGGTGTTCGGGCGCAAGCAGGAAGCTTCCGACGACGGTACTGGGCCGTTGAAGAAACCCAATCCGCCGCTACCGCCGGAAGATGGAATGTTCCGGCAGGTGACGGATGTGGCGTGGGACAAGGCGGGCAACACTTACATCAGCGATGGTTACATCAATTCGCGCGTCGCCAAGGTCGACAAGGACGGCAATTGGCTCAAATCCTGGGGCGAACCTGGCCGCGGGCCTGGGCAGTTTGATACTCCGCACAGTATTGCGGTCGATGACGGGGGAAGTGTTTACGTTGCGGATCGCGGCAACCGGCGCATCCAGGTGTTCGACGGGGAAGGGAAGTTTCTGCGCGAGATCACCATCGACGTGCCGGTCGACCCCAATGCTCGACCGGCGATTGGGAATAAACGGGACCAGCCGACCGGGTCGAGAGCGCCGGGCGCGCCCTGGGCAATTTGCATTACGCCTCCGCCGCATCAGGTGCTCTACAGTTCCGACGCTTATCCGGGGCGGATCTACAAGCTTTCGCTCGATGGAAAAGTCCTGGGCATGTTCGGGAAGTCGGGTAAACAGCTGGGGCAGTTTGGATGGATTCATGAGATGGCTTGTCCAGCGGAAAACGAGATCTACGTGGCTGAGATATTGAACTGGCGGGTGCAGAAGTTGGTGCTTGAAGCGGGTCAATGAGTGAGATGGAGACTTTTCGCCAACAATCCACCGGCAAAAACGGCTTGGGTGGGCCACCCGCCAAATCTATGAACTCAGTCGAGCGCGTTTGAGAATTACAAAGGCCAGCAGCGTGCCTACTAGAGCCGGAAGCGGGAGGATGAATACCAGGAGCACGGCGCAGACAAACTGTGCATTGAAACAACGCGATCCTTGAGGCGGGTGGCCGCATAGCTGTGATACGACGATGCACACAATCAGCAGGAAATGTGGCGCAAGGAGGAGAAGACTGGCAATCCGTTTCCTGAGTCCCATTTTTCGCCAGGCCAGACAGGCGAGATACACTGCCCCACAGAACACCAGAACAATTACACAGGGCAAGAGCAGCCAGATCCTTTGCATTCCCGCACTATAGGAAAGTTTCTATACTTCCCGCAAGATTACCATCGCTGGTAGGAGCACGATGATTACATGCTAACAGGCGTTTACACTCATTGGGAATTCGCCTGGCGGCGGCCCTGTCAAACCATTCGAGCACGATCCCTTGCTACTGGACGAACCGGCGGAAGAAGCTGTTGGGCTCCCACTGCGGGCGGTGATCGGCGTCGGCGACGCGCAACGCCAATTTCTCAAGGATGGCGTTGAATTGCGCGGCGGCCGCCAGGTCGACGGGTTGGCTTAGATCGTCCGAGGGCGCGTGGTAGCGATCGGCGTACCAGGCCTTGAATACTTTCCCTTCCGGTGTGCCCGGAATGTAGCCGAACTTGAAGGCAAGCGACGGAACTCCCTTCTTGATGAAGCTGTACTGATCGCTGCGGATGAAACGATTGTGTTCCGGCTCCTTGTCGGCTTGCACCTGTATGCCCGCCTGACTGGCAACCGCGCGCACGTCGTCGCCCAGAGTGGATTCGCCGAGTCCCTGGACTTCGAGGTATTTCAGTGGAAAGAGCGGAAGGTACATATCCATATTAATATCGGCAACGATGGGGCCGGACACGGTAGGATGCGCGGCAAAATACTGGGAGCCGAGCAAGCCCTTTTCTTCGCCGGTGACGGAAAGGAACAGAATCGAGCGCTTCGGCTTGGCTCCTGAATCTCTGATCGCGCGGGCGATTTCGATGAGCGAAGCGTCGCCGGAGGCGTCGTCCATAGCGCCATTGTAGATGCGGTCGCCGTTCACCGGCTCGCCGATTCCGAGATGATCGAGGTGTGCGCTGACTACGACATATTCTTTCTTGAGTTCGGGATCACTGCCGGGAAGAACGCCCACGATGTTTTCGGATTTCGCTTCCGAGCGCGTCATCCCGACGCGCACACGGACCTTTACAACCAGAGGAAAGTGCGGCAGGGGCTTATCGGCCTTGAGCGCCGCGAGAATCTCCTGGAAGGTGTGGCCGCTACCCGCAAAGAGCATGTCGGCACGCGCGGGATTAAACGTAATGCCCACCTGGAGTGGAGGTGGGACGTTCGAACCAAGATCGCGCAGCTCCATTCTCGGCTGGAACCGTGACGCGGCAACCCGCGACCAAGGGACCTCAAGACTCTTGGGATTTGGTATGGAGATGGTGCCGATGGCTCCGGCCTTCAAGAGCGCTCTCCGGCGTTCGTCACCCGATTGGTAGTGCGCTTTGATGGGGCCGGGCATGTCCGCGGGGCCACCCGAAATAAAAACCACGATTTTTCCCTTCACATCCTGACCCGCCAAATCGTCGTAGTTCAATTCGGGGACGGTTAGCCCGTAGCCAACAAACACGGCGCTGCCTTCGACGTTCTCCGCCGCGTGCCAGTTGACGCCGAGCACGGCATCGTCGCCGAGTTTCACGGGTTGCGCTTTTCCGTCCGCGAGCAAATCTAGCGAGCAGCGAGTTTCGTCAATCCGCACCACGTGAAAATCCATGGGCTGCCGGTAGCCATCGCTGCCGGCGGGTTGCAGACCTGCGGCACGGAATTGCTCAGCCATGTAGTCGGCAGCTTTTTCGAAACCACGGCTGCCGACGTCGCGGCCTTCAAGGTTGTCGTCTGCGAGAAACTGGATGTGTGACCACCATTGTTGGCCAGACGCATCCCAGGCGGGGTTTTGCGCGAAAGCGGCGGCGCCAGCAAAAGTAAGTGCAAAGGAAACCAGCAGCCAGTGAACCCGTTTCACCTGTAATGGCCTCCGATTCTGGAGTCGAAAAGTGCGACGGCCCGGGACGCCCAAATCTGCCCTGCCGCGCCAAGGAAACCATTCTAGACCGCCAGGCGATGGCGCGGTCACCGGCTCGGTCTAAATTGTTGAGAGAACTTGTGGGCGTTGTGGGGAGGAGACTTCACGTCCCAGCCAGTCTAGCATTCAGGGGGCTGAAGCCCAGATATAATCCGCGCATGCGTACCGGGGTGTTCACGCTCGCCATCAGCCTGACCTTCGGATCGATGGCGTCGCAGTCGGTCCCGCGAACCGTCCTCCCGCCCTCCGATCGCGTGGTGGTGCTCAAGAGAGAGCGGAAGCTCGAACTCTTCAGCCAAGGCAAGGTGATTAAGACCTATAGGATCGCCCTCGGCGGTGATCCCATAGGACCCAAGACTCGACAGGGAGATCACAAGACGCCAGAAGGCGTATACGTTCTCGATTTTCGCAACGCTCACAGCCGGTTCTATAGGGCGATCCACATCTCGTACCCCAACGAGCATGACCGGGCCGTAGCGCGGCAGAAAGGGGTCTCACCCGGAGGCGATGTGTTTGTTCACGGGCCGCCTAACGGTTTCGGTGCCATCGGTGCGGCCCACCGGCTCAAGGAGTGGACGGACGGCTGTATCGCCGTGACCGACGAGGAAATGGATGAAATCTGGAAGACTGTGTCCGACGGCACCAAGATCGAGATAAGACCGTGAAGCAAGGACGGGAAGTTGGTGGACCTGGTCGGGATCGAACCGACGACCTCTTCCATGCCATGGAAGCGCGCTCCCAGCTGCGCCACAGGCCCACTTTGCAGAGAAAGAATCCCTGAGGTTCGGAATATTAGGAAGGAACCTTAAGTATTCTCGCTTACCTCACCTCGATAGTCAACGCGCGGGCGATTACTTTTGTTTTCTTCCACAGGCTTTTCTGTCATAATTGATCGTGCACCCCACCTGCACAATCTTTCAAACACAATTTAGAGCGAGGAAGAGATGCCAGCAAAGTACATCTTTGTAACGGGCGGAGTTGTGTCTTCCCTGGGCAAGGGACTGGCTGCGGCTTCGATCGGCTGCCTGCTGGAGAGCCGCGGTTTGAAGGTCAACCTGATGAAGTTTGACCCTTATCTCAACGTCGATCCGGGGACGATGTCGCCGTTTCAGCACGGCGAAGTCTTTGTGACTGATGACGGCGCTGAAACCGATCTCGACCTCGGGCACTACGAACGTTTCACCCATGCCAAACTTTCTCGCGACAATAACTGGACGACCGGGCGCCTCTACGAGCAGATCATCGCCAAAGAACGCCGCGGCGATTATTTGGGCAAAACGGTTCAGGTGATTCCGCACGTCACCAATGAAATCAAGGCCGCCATGAAGAAAGTGGCGCAGGACGTGGATGTGGCGATTGTGGAAATCGGCGGCACGGTGGGCGATATCGAGTCGCTGCCGTTTATGGAAGCGATCCGGCAGATGCGCCAGGAACTGGGACGCGAGGATACGCTCTTCGTTCATGTGACGCTTGTGCCGTTCATCGCCGCCGCGCAGGAACTTAAGACCAAGCCTACGCAGCACTCGGTGAAGGAACTGCTCAGCATCGGAATTCAGCCTGACATTCTGCTCTGCCGCACTGACCGCTTTCTGGCGAAGGAGTTGAAGTCGAAGATTGCGCTTTTCTGCAACGTGCAGGAAGAAGCTGTGATCACGGCCAAGGACGTGGCTTCGGTCTATGAAGTGCCGCTGGTGTTCGCCAATGAAGGTGTGGATACGCTGGTGCTGAAATATCTGCACGTGGAAGCGAAGGATCGCGACCTCTCCAAGTGGGAAGACATTGTGCATCGCGTGTACAACCCGAAAGATACCGTGATGATCGGGATTGTCGGCAAGTATGTTGAGTATGAAGATTCCTATAAATCGCTGAAGGAAGCGCTGGTGCACGGGGCGCTGGCGCACAACCTGAAGCTGCAGTTGAACTGGATTGAGGCTGAGGGACTGGAAACCGGCGACCAGAGCTACGAAGCGCAGCTCGAAGGCTACGACGGGCTGCTGGTTCCCGGGGGCTTTGGCAAGCGTGGCATCGAGGGGATGTTGATCGCGATTCGTTATGCGCGCGAGAAGAAGGTTCCTTACTTCGGGATTTGCCTGGGCATGCAGACGGCTTGTGTAGAGTTTGCCCGCAATGTGGTTGGACTGACGGATGCGAATTCGAGCGAGTTTGATCCTGCGACGCCGCATCGTGTCATCTACAAGCTGCGCGAATTGCGCGGCGTGGAAGAACTGGGCGGCACCATGCGGCTGGGTGCGTGGACTTGCAAGATCGAGCCCAACACGCTGGCGGCCAAGATCTACGGGAAGCTCGAGATCAGCGAGCGCCATCGTCATCGCTACGAATTCAATCGCGAATACGAAGAGCCGATGGTGGCGGCCGGGCTGCGGATTTCTGGATCGACGCCCGACGGTACTTATGTCGAGATGATTGAACTGCCGGATCATCCACATTTCATCGGATGCCAATTTCATCCCGAGTTCAAGTCGAAGCCGCTGGAACCTCATCCGCTGTTCAGCACGTTCATTGCGGCTGCGTATGAGCATGGCTCGAAGCGGCGGGCAGAGAAAGAGACTGCGGCAGTGGAGATGTTTCATCGGCCGGAAAAAGTAACCCGTAGATAGACAAGACGTTTTACCGCCGAGATCGGCGGACACGCGGAGAAAAGCAACGAATAGGTTGTTCCGGTTTTATCTCGGCGTTCTCCGCGCGCTCGGCGGTGAAAGGCTTCGCTTTTGGCCTCCTCCTTCCAAGTCGGCGATGTCCGAATCGGCGCGGGCAATCTCTTCCTCATCGCGGGGCCGTGCGTGATCGAGAGCGAAGAGCACGCCATTCGCATGGCGGAGATCATTAAGGGCGTGACGCGGGCGCTTGGGCTTCCGCTTATCTTCAAAGCCAGTTACGACAAAGCCAATCGCACTTCGATTCGTAGCTTTCGCGGACCGGGGATTAAGGAAGGTCTGCGCATTCTGAAGAAGATCAAAGACGAAGTTCAGCTTCCGGTTCTCACCGATATCCACGAAGTGGCGGACGTCGCAAAAGTGGCGGAAGTCGTCGATGTGCTGCAAATCCCCGCGTTTCTTTGCCGCCAGACTGACCTTGTAGTTGCGGCGGCGTTGAGCGGCCGCGCTGTCAACATCAAGAAGGGGCAGTTTGTTTCGCCGTGGGACATGCAGCATGCGGTTGAGAAGTGCCGCGAGGCGGGCAACCCGCAAGTCTTTCTCACGGAGCGCGGTAGTAGTTTCGGCTATAACAACCTTGTCGTCGATATGCGCTCGTTGGCCATCATGCGCAAGTTCGCGCCCGTGGTTTTTGACGCGACGCATTCCGTCCAACTGCCTTCGGCGCAAGCGGACGACCGTGGCCCCGCTGTGAGCGGCGGGCAGCCTGAGTTTATTCCGGTGCTGGCGCGCGCGGCGGTCGCTGCTGGTGTGGATGGTGTTTTCCTGGAAGTTCATGACAATCCGAAAGAGGCTAAATCTGACGGAGCCAATGCGCTCGAGTCGACAAAACTGCGTGAAGTACTCAAAGAATTGCTGGCGGTCAGGCAAGCGCTGGATGTGGCGCGCGCCACGCCATAAGTTTCTTGGTTCGACCTTCGGAAGGTTTGAACAATTCGATTGCTGCATTGCTTTTGGTTAGATTTCGCGGGCAAGAGTGCCCGCGCCACACTTTCCAGTCTCCGTGGTAAATTTAAATCTCCGCATGAAACAAATTGCCAACTGGGCCCTGAACGTCGCGACCATGCGCGGGGCGAGCTATGCCGACGCCCGCATCGTCAGCCAGCGGAGCCGCGCGCTTACTACGAAGAACGGCAAGGTTGGCAGCGCGTCTGACGCCGAGTCTGTGGGGATGAGCGTGCGCGTGCTGGCCGACGGCGCGTGGGGATTCGCCGCTTCCGAAGACTTGACTCGTTCCGGAGTTGAAGCCACGGCCGCCCGCGCGGTGGAAATTGCCCGCGCCTCGGCGCGGGTGAAACAGAGTGATGTCCGCCTCGCTCCGGAAAAAAGTGTGACTGCGGAGTGGACTACCCCGCATGTGATCGATCCCTTCTCGATCTCAGTCGAGCAGAATATTGCGCTCTTGCTGAGCATCGATTCCGAATTGCGCGCGGTTCCGGGAGTCACGCTGGCCGAAACCAACCTTAACTTCAATCGTGAGGAACAATGGTTTGTTTCGTCGGAGGGAAGCGACATTCATCAGACCAAATATTCCGCGGGCGCGGGTTACACCGCATACGCGTTCGCAGGCAATGAAATTCAGAAACGCTCCTACCCCACTTCTTACGGCGGGCAGTGGCAGAACAAGGGATATGAACTGGTTGAAGAGTTGAACCTGGTGCAGAATGCCCGCCGCATTGCGGAAGAAGCGGTCGCTCTGCATCAGGCGGAGCAGTGTCCCGAAGGCAAGTTCGACATCATTCTTGATAGTTCGCAGCTTGGGTTGCAGATTCACGAATCCATCGGTCATCCCATTGAACTGGATCGCGTGCTGGGCATGGAGGCGAACTTTGCCGGCACCTCATTCTTGACGCTCGACAAGCTGCGCACGCTGCGCTATGGCAGTGAGATGGTTAACGTAGTCGCGGACGCTCGCCAGGAGCACGGACCGGGCCTCGGAACGTTTGGTTTCGATGACGAGGGGGTTCCCGCGCAGTGCACGCCGATCATTACCAATGGGTTGTTCACCGGCTATCTCAGTTCGCGCGAAACCGCGCACACCATCGGCGAGAATCGATCGGGTGGGACGCTGCGTGCCGAAGGCTGGAACCGCCTGCCAATGATTCGCATGACCAACATCAGCTTGCTGCCTGGCGAGAAGCCTCTGACGCTGGAACAATTGATCGCCTCAACCGATCACGCCATCCTGATGCAAACCAATCGCTCGTGGTCGATTGACGACCGCCGCTACAACTTTCAATTCGGCTGCGAAATCGGCTGGGAGATCAAGCAGGGCAAGCGCGTGCGCATGCTAAAGAACCCATCGTATTCCGGCATCACGACTGAGTTTTGGAATTCGCTGGACGCGATCTGCTCGCGCGACGAGTGGACGCTCTGGGGCACACCCAATTGCGGCAAAGGCCAGCCACAACAGGTGATGGGAACGGGACATGGAGCGGCACCGTCGCGGTTTCGCGGGGTCAAGGTGGGGAGTGCTTACAAAGGAAGCTAGTTCACCGCGGAGTCACGGAGACACGGAGAAAGACAAGAACCAGCCAATGCTGACCAGGGAGCGCGCCGGTGACATCTTCGACCGCATCAAGAAGTTCTCGTCTGCCGACGAGGTCGAAGTTCTTTTCTCAGGCGGACGATTCGCGCTGACTCGCTTTGCCAACAGCACGATTCATCAAAATGTCGAAGACGAGAACCACGTTGTCTCCGTGCGCACCGTCTTTGGCGGACGCACGGCTCGCGCCACTACGAACAAGTTTGACGATGACGGCTTGCGGCGAGTAGTTGCGTCTGCAGAGGCTCTCGCCAAGGTGCAGCATCCTGACCCAGATCTTTTGCCCATGCCGGATTCACGGGAAGCCGCAGGCGGCGCTGATTGCAGTGCCTCAGAGCTTCCATCCCGCCACTTTGCCGGGACTGCATCCATCACACCGCAGCTGCGGGCGGACGGCGTCAAGAAGATCGTCAACGTTGCGCAGAAGCACAAGCTCACCACCGCCGGCATCTTTTCCAGTTCGGAATCCGTCGACGGGATTTTCAATTCCCGAGGACTCAGCAACTGGCATACGCAAACTCTGGCGGAGGTTTCAGTCACCATGCTGGGTGCCGATTCTTCTGGTTGGCAGAAGGCCAACTCGCCCAACGTCGGTAACCTTGATCCGCTCGCGCTGGCCGAGACTGCGGCGAGGAAGGCTATCGAGTCGGCGCATCCGGCAGAGATTCCGGCAGGGAAGTACACCGTGATTCTCGAGCCCTCCGCCGCGCTCGATATCGTCGGGTTCATGTTCTGGGATTTCTCCGGCATGGCGATTCTCGACCAGCGTTCGTTCCTCACCGGCCGCATCGGCAGCCAACTCTTCGGCGAAAACATCGGCATCTGGGATGACGTCACGCATCCGCTGCAAGCCGGGTCTCCGTTTGATGGAGAAGGCATGCGGCGGCAGCGGGTTCCGCTGGTTGAGAACGGAGTGGTCAAAAGCGTTGTCTATGCGAGGGCCACCGCGGAAAGAATGAAGCGCTCCGATAATAAGGATAAGGTCGGTCCCATCGCAGCCACCGGCCATGGATTTCCGCTGCCCAACGAAGTGGGCGAGATGCCCCTTAATATTGTGTTTGCTGCCCCGCGTGATCCCCAGACTCTGGGGCAAATGATTGCGTCCACGGAACGGGCAGTGCTTGTTACCCGGCTGTGGTACATCCGGGAGGTCGATCCCTACGAAAAGATCGTCACCGGCATGACCCGCGACGGTACCTTTTTGGTGGAAAACGGGCGGGTGCAGCGAGGTGTGCGCAATCTGCGGCTTAACGAAAGCCTTATCCACATGCTCTCGAACGTCGAGGCCATGAGCATGCCCCTGCGTTCCAGCGGAGAAGAGTCGTTCGACATGGTCGTGCCTGCGATGAAGGTGCGCGAGTTCAATTTCACCGAAGTGACCAAGTTCTAGGGAGCTGGTCGGTTGCTTTGGTCGTAGCCCAGATCGCTCACTGTAAATTCCCTCTAATTCCATCATCTGCAAGCAGTTAGCACCCTTCGGTTCCATGACTTCAGTAACTTTGCACACCTGATTCCTGGGTGTACGCTGCCTCTAAGTTCCCTAGAAACCAGAAGAAAGGGTTCAATCGAGTCGTGGCAGCCGAGGCAGACAAGGAACTGACGATTCCACAGCAGGCTGAGGGCAAGCACTATGCCTCCATGCAGAGTGCACCCCGGTTTCCACTGCATCTTCCGGTGGAAGTGAAATCGCAGAGCGGAGCTTGTACGGCGGAGACGCAAAACATCTCCGCCAACGGCGTGCTCTTTGCGATGGATCGCGACGTGCCGGTGGGCTCGATGGTGGATTTCACGATTCTGCTGCCGGGAGACGTCGTGGGTTCGCGCAACGATGTGCAGATAGACTGCCACGGCCGCGTGGTTCGCAGCTTTGAAGATCAAGGCCGACGCGGCGTTGGCGTGGTGATTGACGAGTACCATTTCGAGCGGGCATAGGTGTAACGAAACCAATGGCGACTTCGGTCAGCGTGGGAGAAAATAGCGGCGTTCACGAGAGCAGCGGCTCCGGCCAGCTGATTCGCGTGATCCTGGCCGATACCCAGGCTATTTTCCGCGCCGGCCTGCGCAAGATTTTTGCTCTCGAAGACGATATCCGCGTGGTCGGCCAAGCCGAAACGTTGCCCCAGACTCAGTCTGCAGTTACGAAGTTCTCCGCGGACGTGCTGATTTTTGAAGCTGCTCTGGCCCCGAATCCAGTCGAGACGGTGACGGAACTCCTGCGCCAGGCGCCGCAATTGAAGATCGTGGTGGTCACGCCCGCCGCGGACGAACAACTTACTCTTGAACTGTTCCGCCGCGGCGCACACGGCATTCTCTCGCGCGAAGTGGAACCGGAAGTCCTGGTGGATTGCCTGCGCAAGGTTGCCGCGGGTGAACCCTGGCTCGAAAGCCAGGCCATTCATTGGGTGATGGAAGCCTACCGCGGCCACAACTTGCGGCCCTCCGGGGCGCGGCCGAAAGTCCAGCTCACGCCCAAGGAGACGCTGATCGTTTCCTGTGTGACCCAGGGCATGAAGAACAAAGAAATTGCAATCCGAGTGGGCACGACCGAGCAAGTCGTGAAGAACTACCTGCGCAAGGTGTATGACAAGCTGGGCGTTGCCGATCGCCTGGAGCTGGCGCTTTATTGCCTAAGCCATCACGTGGTCGACGGAGTCAAGCCGCCTCCGGTTCCTTCTGCCGCTGTTCACGTCGATGCAATGAACGCCACGGCTGCGAGCGCTGCCGCAGGTGCAGTTGCTTCGAGTACGCCCGGCGTCGCTTCGGGTTCAGATGCCTCCAGCACAACCCCACCGCAAAAACTCTCCTAAGAAACTTTGTCGGGTTTAATTCTCTTCTTACCGTGCCAACTGCTCCATTGACCGCCGGCGATTTGCGCTCGTGCGCTCCTGACCATAGAATGAATGAAGCCGAGTTGGTGTGTAGTCAACCAGACGCGGCCCTGCGATGGCTCCGCGGAACGCTATCGCCGACCCAGGTTTCGCCGACCCAGGTTTCGCCGACCCAGGTTTCGCCGGAGAGATGGCCGAGTGGCTGAAGGCGCACGCTTGGAAAGCGTGTTTACTCGAAAGGGTAACGTGGGTTCGAATCCCACTCTCTCCGCCAGTTCTTTTATTTTGTTATATTTAGAATGCTGTGATACCGTTGG